>Ga0209395_1000448_pt1 | contig 61013 bp, 48 predicted proteins | sample GOMGulsemesocosm_3_FD_184635 | JGI IMG/M metagenome (GOLD analysis project Ga0209395, IMG submission 184635) | Methane-oxidizing microbial communities from mesocosms in the Gulf of Mexico - GOM9D Gulf of Mexico (SPAdes) (version 2) | ecosystem: Environmental > Aquatic > Marine > Cold seeps...
TGCTTAACCTTGGACGGTTATATTAGGGCAATGCCGGGAGCAGATTGCCGAGACGAAAAATAAGCCTCCACGGATGGATTTACGGCGGTTTTTCGTAATATGTATGGATTCTGGTACGCGATAATTATAATGCGCTTGCCGTGGCTGCCATGCCACTAGTGCTGAGAATTGGCATACTTTATTGATTAGATCCCAAAGCACCAATTTAGACTGGGCCACTGTTACATCACAGTAGCCCTTAATTATCATCATTTTATCGGTAATTGTTAACGCGGGGTTTAGTCATTATTGCGCTAACGACAATGACATAAACCACCATTATGGTAGTTCTTCGCCGCGCGCTAAGGTGTAAATTTGATACCATTCACCGCGTGATAAGGTGAGTTCAAGTGCTTGGGTACAGGCGGTAATTCGCTCAAGATTGGTTGAACCAATCACCGGTTGTATCGCTGCCGGATGACGCATTAACCAACTCAAGACAATGGCTTCACCTGAGGTTTGATATTTGTCACTCAATGACTTGATATATTTAGCGGTTTCTTGCACTGCTGTTGACTCGCCAGAGACATCACGACCACAGAACAGCCCTTGGCTTAGGCTGCCCCAAGATTGCATTTGCATGTTATTGGCGCGAGCGTACTCTATGGTCCCGCTGGTGAAATTGACGTGGCCGCCATCAGGGTTGCCAGCCAATACACCTTCTTCTAACCAATGAAGATTGGTTAGGCTTAGCTCTAGTTGATTAACGATTAATGGCTGTTCAATTGCGCTGGCGAGATAGTCGGCGTGAGAGGCATGCATGTTTGATAAGCCAAAATGCCTGACTTTGCCGCTGGCTTTTAACTCACTAAGTGCCATTGCAATCTCGTCAGCGTCCATTAATGGGTCAGGGCGATGTAATACTAGAATATCAAGGTAGTCGGTATTTAAGCGCTTAAGGATATTATCGGTCGATTCTTTTATCCATTCCTTTGATAAATCATAACGCTTTGGTCCGTGGTTATCGTCAAAACGAATCCCACACTTAGATTGAATGACCATGTCGCTGCGCAGCGAAGGATTTTCTTTTAACACGTTGCCAAACACTTGCTCTGCTTTACCAAATTGATAAATATCAGCATGATCAAAGACATTAATGTCACTTGCCAACACATGTTCAACCACTTTATGGGCTTCTTTAAGCTCTGTCTTGGTGACGGGATCTTGGCTCCAGTTTCCGCCAAGACCCATGCAGCCATACACTAGTTCACTGGTGTGAGGGAGATATTGATGAAGTGGTAATTTTTTCATGATATGCCTTAATAATTTCAATGCTGTCTATTTTAAATGTTAATCGGTGATTGGTCAGCTAACAATAATGAATTTACTATTTGGTATACCAAACTATAATGGGGTCATTATCTTAATTGGTTGATGGTATGAAAGAACACAAACGGATAGAGCGACTAATGTTGTTTAGCCATGTCGCTAAAGCGCTAAATTTTTCGCGGGCGGCAGAACACCTTGGGATCTCGAGAGGACATTTATCTGAACAAATAAAATATCTCGAGCGTGAATTAGGCACCAGTTTACTAAATCGTTCGACTCGGCAGGTGAGTTTAACCAAAGCAGGTAACCAGGTGCTGAGCTCAATGGATACAATCAACACGACTTTAACCGCGATGGAGCGAGATATTCATCATGAAAAGAATGAGTTAGCAGGTGAACTGAAAATAACCGCGCCGTTGTTGTTCGCTCATCGCTACCTTAATGACATCTGTGATGATTTTCATAAAATGCACCCAGAGGTTACATTTATCTTAAATACCAGTTATCAAAGTCATGACCTTAACAAGCAGGATTTTGACGTCGCGTTTCGTGCCACTAATAATCCACCGCTTGATATGGTCGCGCGCTCCTTACTTAATTATCGGCATGTCATTGTAGCGTCTCCCGAATACGTGACCAACAATGGTGAGCCACAATCGATGGCGGCATTAGCTCAACATCAGTGTTTAGCGGGGGAAGGGCAAAGCAAGTGGCTATTTAAACACGGCCAGGTTGATGTAACAGGGTGGATCGCCCTCAATGACAATTTTTCGATTATGCAACAAGTGCTTCGTGGACGAGGGGTCGCACGGCTTCCTGATTACTTTGTGGAACAGTCACTGCAGGAAAAGCGCTTAACGGCGCTGTTAAGTGATGAGGAATGCAATAGGCATCAAATTTTCGTTATTCATCCGCCTAAAATTCAGCAATCAGCGCGGCTAAAAACGTTTTTGAATCATGTTAACAATTGGATTAAGAATGAATCAAATAACGTGGTCAAAACAAGGTTATGAATATCAAATGAGGGCAATTGGCTGTTGATGACTATCATCTGTTGAGGTCGGTTATTGGTAAATGATGCACCAGTATTAAAATATTAAATCGACGCTGCTCAAGCGACACTGGCGCTTGAGCAATAGGTAGCGGCTATTTTATCACGGCCGCAATTGATCTTGCTAAGTAATCAACGTTGGATTTGTTGATGCCGGCAATGCTGATCCGGCTCGAGTCTACCATGTAGATACTGTAGTCATTAAGTAAGGTTGCAACTTGTGCTTTGGTTATTCCTAAAAATGAGAACATCCCCGATTGACGAGTAATAAAGCTAAAGTCTCGAGTAACCCCATGTTCGATCAGTTTTTCGACCAATGATTTACGGTTATAAGCAATACGTTCCCGCATTTCTGCGAGCTCTTGATGCCATTGCTCTGTTAATTCATCACTGTTTAATATGGTGCTGACAAGCGCTGCGCCATGAGCTGGTGGCATAGAATAGATACCACGGACGACACTTAACACCACCGATTGTGAGATATTAGCGGTGTTGCTATCCGTTGCCATTAATGTAAAGCCGCCGATACGTTCACGGTAGAGTCCAAAGTTTTTAGAACATGAGCTACACAACAATAGCTCCGGCAATTCACGAGCCATTAACCGTGGTCCGTAAGCATCGGCATCTAACCCCTGACCAAAACCTTGATACGCCATATCGATTAATGGCGTAAAACTACGCTCCTTAGCAAGTGTTGTCACTGTTTGCCATTGTGCTTGGGTTAAATCCATGCCGCTTGGGTTGTGACAACAAGCATGGAGTAACACGATATCGCCGGCATTGACTTGAGATAAGCTCGCAATCATGCCATCAAAATCTAAAGATTTTGTGTCGTGATCATAATATGGGTACGAGGCAACTTTCACGCCAGCGGCAACAAACAACGACTCATGATTGGCCCAAGTTGGGTTACTCATCCAAATCGTGGCATCGGCGTTACACGACTTGATAAACTCTGCTGCAACGCGCAGTGAACCTGTGCCACCTGGTGTGGAAATAGTGCGTAAGCGATCTTGTGAAAGAATAGGATGCTCACCAAAGATTAGGTGGTTAATTTGCTCATTAAATGCCGCTTCACCCGTTGGACCAATGTAGACTTTTGATGTTTCGTTTTCATTACGTAATTTCTCAGCCGTTTTGACACACTGCAAAACGCCTGTGTGGCCCATTTCATCTTTATAGACACCAACACCTAAATCCACTTTGTCTGGATTTTTGTCTTGTTTAAAGGCATTGATAAGCCCTAAAATGGCGTCAGCAGGTAACGGAGAGAGTTGTTCAAACATAAGAAAGTCGGCCTTGTGATGGTTTGCAGTAAAGTAATGCTAGTCAATCTAACCTAGTTTATGGCTTTGGGGTAGTACTAAGGGAAAAATTAATTCTAGAAATGAGAGAGCAATAAGTAGGGCTGGCTGGCAACCCTACTTTACAGCTATGTGTTACTGTTGACCGTTAAATATCAATTACATCAAAATCGACGAGCGTGTCGACGTCTTTTTCATAATCAATACCGTCAACTTCAAAGCCAAACAACTGTAAGAACTCTTTCTTGTAGCTAGCATAGTCAGTTAATTCAAATAGATTATCGCTGGTGACTTGTGGCCAAATCTCGCGACAGGCTTGCTGAATATCATCACGAAGTTCCCAGTCATCAAGACGAATACGGTTTTTTTCGTCAGTCTCAATAGCGACACCACCATTATAGAGTTTGGTGCTAAATAGGCGGAACACTTGGTCCATACACCCTTCGTGAATGCCATGTTCTTTCATTACCTTAAACGCCATTGAAATGTACAGAGGCATTACCGGGATAGCTGAACTCGCTTGGGTAACCACACTTTTTAGCACGGCAACGTTCGCTTGACCGCCAGTTTTCGCTAATTTTGTATTGAGTGCTGCGGCGGCGCGATCTAAATCTTCCTTTGCCTTGCCTAATGCGCCATCCCAATAGATTGGCCAGGTTAGTTCGGTGCCGATGTAACTATAAGCTACCGTTTTACAATCATCGGTCAATACACCGGCTTCGTGCAGCGTATTTATCCATAGTTCCCAATCTTCACCACCCATCACGGTAATTGTGTCATCAATTTCTTGCTGAGTAGCTGGCTCAATTGACGCTTCAATAATTTGGTTTTTGTTAGTATCAATGGCGGTCGATGTATACGTCTCGCCAATTGGCTTAAGACAAGAGCGGATGACTTCACCACTGTCCGGCAACTTACGAACAGGCGCTGCCAGTGAATAGATAATTAAATCTATTTGGCCTAAGTCTTCTTTGATCGCCGCAATAACTTTTTCCTTAGCGTCGTGAGAAAACGCATCGCCGTTGAAGCTTTTCGAATATAAGCCTTCAGCTTTAGCAGCTTTATCAAAGGCCGCTGAATTGTAGTAACCCGCAGTGCCTGTTTTACGCTCGGTTGGCGCTTTTTCAAAGAACACACCGATGGTGTTTGCACCGCCGCCGAAGGCTGCGCTAATACGTGAGGGCATGCCATACCCGCTGGAAGAACCGATAATCAATACATTCTTTGGTGCATCTTTTAATGTCGGTTGCGCTTTAGTGAAAGCAATTTGCTGGGCAATATTGGCACTACAGCCAGTAGGATGTGTAGTGGTACAAATGAATCCACGGATTTTAGGCTTAATAATCATTTATTTAACTCTTATTTATTGTTCGCTATATATTATTTACGGACACTATACCGCAATTCCCGGTTTATGCTGCTCTGATTAGTTGCTGTTAGCTGAAGCGAAATATTTATACTAATCAAGATAATTCAATAGATTAACTCAGCTTAGTTGCTGTGCTCAATTAACGATAGCGTAAAATTTACTGAATGAATAACAAATAATGTCAATCGGTGGCTAAAACTTACATGGCGGTAGCTATTATCAATTTATCTTGTAAAATCAAACGAAACATTTATCCGTTAAGAGAATTCACAATATGTATCTAGTCGATGTAATTAAACGTACAGTTTCAGTCATACTTTTTAGCTTTTTGTTGCTTTCATGTTCTCCAGCGATGACTGAATCTGTGTTCAAAGTAGGCACCGATTATCAAGTCATAGCTGAGACACATTCAGAACAACAGAAAGTAGTTGAACATTTTTCGTTATATTGTAGCCACTGTTATGCCTCTGAAGAGATGTTTAGCGAGATGAAGTCTGCTGTAGATAAGAGCGTCTCCTTTGAACGTTCTCATGTTGTGTATTTTCCCCAAAATAATAAAGAGTATGGCCGTAACATGACGTTTGCGTTCGCGACTGCAATAGAGTTAGGTATTGAAGATGAGTTTGTTGCCAAGGTATTCGACTATCATTTTAAAGATAATATGCAGCTTGGTGATGTTAATGACCTAAAAAGTGTTTTTGTGGCACTAGGGCAGAGTGGTTCGGTCTTTGAAGATACTATTAATAGTGATAAAACACTGAAACGCGTTAAAACTATGATCGCCAAAGCACAACGCGATAAGGTCAGATTTACGCCAGATTTAATTGTTAATGATAAATATCGCGTTATGTTGACTGAGTTACACAACCAGGGTGACCAAACAAAACGCCTGACCGAGTTAGTTAACTTCTTACTGACGAACCCGTAATCTCTATGAACGTAAAGACAATTCCCAAACAACGATTTATTCCGTTCTCTCGTCATGATGTTGAAGGGATTTGTCGTGATACTGATTTTATAGATGGTAATGTATTTGAAAATCATCGTCAGCTATTTTCTCACCTAATTAACCTCGAATATCAAACGTTGCTTGAGACGTTAAAGCAAAGCTATCAACCGCATAACCCGGACTTGGATACCAAAATCTGCCACCCATCAAATGAAGAAGAGAGTGATTTAGCAGAGCTGGTCAGCAAAGTTTTAGTGTCGGCAAATTATGAACGCTTGACCAAGCGTGACCTTGTTCAAGCGATGGCTGATAATTCATTATGTAAGCTTAAACTTGACGTCAATTTTGATGAGTTTAGCCAGCTAGTTGTCTTTACACGTGGTGAGCATAACGCAACGCGAGTGGTTAAACGATTTGGCCGCTTTGGCCGTAAAACGATTGAGTTTTTAAACTATGAGCGGGTATTTATTTTTGTTAAATTTAAAGATAAGCAATGGTTTATTGATAATAAGATAGCGCCTAACGAGCATATTAAGCCTGGCGCAATCATGCTTAAGTTATTTAAAGATGTTCCTAAAGCGGACCTAGAAACCTTATTCCCCAACACCAAGATTAAGATGCGTAATCTCGATAAGCTGTTAATTGGGGTACCAGCGTTGGCTAGTGGCGGTATCATTTTAGCGACTAAACTCGGGGCAACGATGTTTTTACTTGGCGCGGTGTTTTCATTTTATTTAGGTTGGTCTAAAGTACCTGTAACCCTCGATCAGAAAAACTTGTTGATTTTAGCCGCCGGTTTAGCCACTCTTGGTGGTTATTGTTGGAAGCAATTCAGTGCCTTTAAAAACAAGAAAATACAGTTTATGCAGACGCTTAGTAATAGTTTGTACTATAAAGCACTCGATAATAACGTTGGTGTATTCCATTACTTAATCGACAGTGCAAAGGAGTCAGAGTGTAAAGAGTTACTGCTGGCTTGGACGTTTATGCAGCAATTAAAGCGCTGTAGCGCCGAGCAACTAGACAATGTCATCGAGCAATATTTCTTAGATAAGCTAAGAACCGTTATTGACTTTGATGTTGAAGATGCACTAACTAAGCTCGTTCGTTTTGAATTAGTGACCATTGAGGATAATAACTATGTAGTTTGTGATGTTGTCATTTCACAACAACGCCTGTTGGCTCGCTGGCAACAAAGCGCGTTTTATAAGTCATGAATGAAACGACGAACTCAGGCACGGAAGCCTGAGTATTCATTTGTCATCGGTAAATTGAGCTTGGTTAGGTAATGCTGGTTGTCGCATCTTTTTGCTCACTAATCCATTGCTCTAAATCTCCGCTATTCTTCGGTTTTGAGAAGAAATAACCTTGTAGGAAATCCACTTTATTATCGATCAAAAATAGTCGTTGTGCATCTGTTTCAACGCCTTCAGCTGTAACTTTTAAACTCAGACTATGAGCCAAATTAATTGTCGCTTTAACGATTGATTCATCATTTTTATCTTCACCAATACCGTTAACAAAATACTGATCGATCTTTAAGGTATTCACTGGCAGTTTCGACAGGTAGGTTAATGAGCTATAGCCGGTACCAAAATCATCCACCGCAATTGCGACACCTAGATTTTGTAAATCATTTAATACCGCAATAGCTTGCTCAATGTCGTTCATCATCGTGTATTCAGTGACCTCAAGTTCCAAGCATCTCGGATCAAGATTAGTTTCCGCTAATACATCTTTGATGGTCGGAAGCAACAAACCATTGCTCAGCTGTTGCACCGATATGTTAACTGCAACCGTGGTTTTCTCGCTAATAATGCCTTCATCAATCCATTTTTTAGTCTGGGTACAGGCCATTTCAAGCATCTGTTTACCAAGTTCTACCACCAATCCAGTGTCTTCTAATAACTGGATAAAATCACCGGGAAAGACTAAGCCACGTTCAGGGTGGTTCCAACGCACTAAGGCTTCATAACCGATTAAGTGGCTTTGAGGGTTTATTTTTGGTTGGAAATGGCACATGAACTGGCGTTCTTCAAGCGCTATAATAAGCTCTTTCTCCAATTTATCTTTTGCAAGCACCCTTTCTTGCATTTCGTTCGAGAAAAATTGGAAGGTATTACGGCCAGACCCTTTTGCATGATACATCGCAGTATCTGCTGATTTAATAAGCTCGGTTATGTCCTGACCACCCTCTGGAAAAGTCGCAATACCTATACTGGCCCCAACTTTAATATGATGGTCACCTAACAAATGCTCTTCTTCAAACGACTGTAGGATTTTCTTAGCAACTCGACCAGCATCATCCGATTGGCGAATTATCGGTAATATGATACCAAATTCATCGCCCCCTAGTCGTGCGACGAGGTCCCCTTGACGCAATGCTGTTTGAATACGGCCGGAAACCGATTGTAATAATTTATCACCGACATCGTGGCCAAGCGTGTCATTTACCCGTTTAAAATCATCCATATCCAGCATTAGCAGCGCGAGATTACCTTCATCACGTATCCGTTCTTGCAAGCTGCAGCGTAAAAACTCATGGAATAGAGAACGGTTGGGTAACTGTGTTAATGAATCCTCTTGGGCTAACCGTATCAGTTCGTTCTCAGTCCATTTTCGCTCTGTGATGTCTTGAAATGAGAATACCCCTCCTTTGGATAAGTCTTTGCTAAAGCCCGACATTGAAAATTCCGCAGGAAATGTCGACTTATCAAGTCGTTGTAGTAGGTGGTCGCTGCTACGAACGTGTGCTTTTGACTTAATAAGGCCTGACTGTGCAAAATCAGACCAACTTAATGGCTTTTTCTGGTCTTCGCGGTAAAATAAATCAAATAAATGACGCCCACTCATGTTCTCTGAATCGATATCGAGAAGCTTTAATGCGGTAGGGTTTGCCCAATCGATCTGGCCGCTTTCGCCAAAAGAAATGATTCCTTCACTGATACAATCAAGCACAGTTTCATTGTGCTCGGCCATTTTCTTATTTTCGTTGATGACCTCTTGCAGCTGCGCACGTTGGTTCGCTAATTCTAGAAATACCCTTACTTTACTCAGCAGAACCGTCGGGTTTATCGGTTTAAATAAATAATCGACTGCGCCTGAACTGTAGCCTTGCGAAATGAATTGGTCTTCCTTTGAAATAGCGGTTACAAAGATAACCGGAATATTTTTGGTCTCCTCATAATCTCTCATTAACTCAACAGTTTCGAAGCCATCCATGCCTGGCATTTGTACGTCCATCAGAATAAGTGCAAAATCATTCCTCAGCACCTTAGACAGCGCTTCTTCACCTGATTCTGCTCTGGTTAGGTCTGCCTTCAATGGCTTTAATGTTTGCTCCAGTGCAAATAAGTTTGCCGGTACATCATCGACAATCAATATTTTTGGCTGAGTTTGCGTCACTGCTGATTCCATATCTTTTACCAAATCCAATAATTCATTAATTTTAAGCTAGTTGCCTTTGCGATAGATTTTTTCTTTGTCAAACAGTACTTTAAAATCATTAACGCAGTCTAACTGTTCGGTTGACTCATGCGTTCCAAGACATAAATACCCCAGTGGCGCTATACTGGCTTTAAATAAATTTAATACTCTATTTTGTAGTTCACGCCCAAAATAGATTAAGACATTGCGACAAAGCACCAAGTTAAACTGTCCAAAAACGTCATCGACCATCAAGTTATGTTTTGCAAAGATAATATTTCTTGATAAACGTTTTTCCATTTGTATCGCGTTGTTTTCTATCGTGTAATAGTCAGAGAATGATGATTTTCCACCCGCTGAATAATAATTTTCGGTGTAGTGTTGCATTCTGCTCAGCGGAAATATTCCGCTCTGAGCCTTTGTGAGTGACTGATTATTAAAATCAGTCGCAAAGATTTTACACTTGTCATATAAGTTTTCTTCTTCAAGCATAATGGCCATTGAATAAACTTCTTCACCCGTTGCACATCCCGCATGCCAGATTTTTATTGACGGATAAGTCTTTAATAACGGTATCACATGCTCCCGAAGGTGCTTAAATACCGGTGGATCTCTAAACATTTCAGTGACAGGAATTGATACCGAGTTGAGTAAATCATTAAATATACGCTCGTCATGTATTAACAATGGCACCAATTCACTCAGGTTCGCTAGTTCTTTCTTCTCTACGTGGTACAGCAATCGACGCATTAATGACTTTTGGGCGTAAGATTGAAAATCGTGACCATAACGTAAGTTAATTGCCAAAAGTACCACATCGTATTCAAGTTTTTCTAATGCTGTAAATGTTGCATTCATTGAGTTTTTGATACTTCTTTGTAGAGCCAAACTTTCATCATCGCCACTAACTTATCAACATCAACCGGTTTCGTAAGGTAATCACTTGCGCCAGCCTCAACGCACTTTCTACGGTCTTCTTGCATTGCTTTTGCGGTAAGGGCGATAATCGGTAATTCACGATACTTATCACTTTCTCTAATCTTACTCATCGCTTCATAACCATCCATCACAGGCATCATGATGTCCATTAATACGATATCGATATTATCGTCAGCATACAACTTATCCAAGGCCATCTGCCCATTGTCAGCAAGCGTCACTGACATCCCTTGTTTCTTTAACACTTTGGATAAAGCAAATGTGTTGCGTAAATCGTCATCAACTAACAACACGTTACAACCCTGTACTGAAATTGAGTCTTCTGAATGTTTTTCTTCAGATAGGGACGTTGCAGGCTGAACTGGTGTTGTTACCGGTTGCATTTTTGGCGTCGGTTTCGCAGGTGTTTCGTTGACGTCAAATTGAGAGAAGAATAACGAAACTTCGTCATGTAATCTTTGATCTGAGTAAGGTCCGTCGAGAATAACGTGAGTACCGTATTTCTCTAACTTGTCTTTTTGACTATCTTGGGGCTCGTTATCGACAAATAACACGACGGAGATGTCGAGTTCTTGAACATATTGATAATTATCATCAAGCCAATCATTACAACCTTGTTGCAGTGCATGGGTTTTAATAATAATTCCTTTGATAGGCTCTTCGCTATTACCAAGGTTGTGTGACAACTCGTCAAATGAATGAACGATTACCGTATCTACTTGCGCTTGATTTAAGAAACTTAAATCAAGCCGAGTGTTTGCACTAGAGTCATCAAATATTATAATTTTTTTCTTTTCATTATTGGAGGTTGTGGTGTTAAAACTGTTGAATAAATTATTAAGCTGTTGTCGGTCAACAGGTTTTTGATGATAGCCCTGAGCACCTATTCTGGTGAGCTCTTCTGATCGTGTTTCTCCAGAAATGATATGTACTGGAATATCTTTGGTTTTGTCATTAGCCTTTAGCTGCGTTAATAATTCGCTTCCTTCGATATCAGGTAAACCAAGATCGAGAATAACACCGCACGGATTATGCTGATATATATATTCTAATCCCAATTTTCCAGAATCGGCACTCATACTACTAAATCCAGCTTTCTTTGCTAGCTTGCCCAATATTTTCGAGAAATTATGATCGTCTTCTACAATGACTATGAGGTTTTCATCATTATCGGTATGTTTACTGATTGCTTGCGTTTCGTTATCAAGAATCACTTTCTCAGCCTGTACCGCACCTTGATCATTGACAGGTGTTGTTGCCAACGTGTCGAACAATCGCGCTGGTGCCGCATTATTTTCAATCGGATTTTGTACGGTTCTTAACGGTAGATTCAGGGTAAATGTGCTGCCTTGGCCTTTCTTACTTATCACACTTAGCTCACCGCCGATTAATGCCGTAAGATGGCGCGAAATTGTTAATCCTAGCCCTGTGCCGCCATACTTTCGGCTAGTTGAACCATCAGCTTGCTGAAAGGCTTCAAAAATTGCTTGACTCTTTTCTTCACTAATCCCAATACCCGTATCGATAACCGAAATGGCGAGCACTGGTGCATCATTGAGTTTATTATTAATATATTGCCGCTGAGTCGACGCAACTGAGACACTAATAGTGACACTACCGCTCTCGGTGAACTTTAATGAGTTAGACAGTAAATTTTTAAGGATTTGCTGCGTTTTTTGGACATCAAATGATTGGACAATATCAACGTCAGGTGCAACGTGCTGTAATAATTGTAAGCCTTTCTCATTGGCGAGTGGCTGGAATTGGCTTTGTAACTCATTTAAAATTCCAGCAAGGCTGTAGTCTTCGAAATGAACTTCCATTTTTCCGGCTTCAATTTTAGATAAATCAAGGATATCATTAATCAAGGTCAGTAGCTGTTTACCACTATTATTAATAACTTGTGCTGATTCTACTTGATCTTCATCGAGATTTTGTTCGTCATTGTCGGCTAAAATACGTGATAGAATTAACATAGAATTCAATGGTGTGCGTAGCTCATGAGACATGTTCGCCAGAAATTCTGATTTATATTTACTTGAGGCTTCAAGTTGCTCGGCTTTAGTGATTAGCTCCTGTTTCGAAAGCTCAATTTCTTGGTTTTTAGACTCTAATGACAGTGTTTTATGTTCGAGGGCATCATTCGTTTCTTGTAATTGATCCGTTTGTCGTTCTAAATCTTTTTGGGATTGCGCTAACTGTGTCGAGCGTTTTTCAACTTCTTCGTTAATCGCGCGCAATTCCTCTTCCCGAACTTGTAGCTCTTCCATCTGTTGTTGGGACTGATCTAACAATACTTGCAACTTGTTATGCGAGTCAGCGACGCCAAGAGCGGTTCCTACCGACTCTGCTATCGTGTCGAGAAATTCAAGAGCGTGTGGATGTGACTCGCTGATCCAGCCTAACTCGATGACCGCATGAACCACATCCTCTTTAATAATTGGGTAAATCAATAAGTTCTTCGGCGTTATTTCGCCAAGACTAGAGCTAATAGACGCGTAGTCTTCAGGTAATTCATTGATCATCATATGCTGTTTAGTAATTGCAGTTTGCCCTACTAGGCCATCACCAAATGCGATAATTTGGTTGCCAAAATGCGGTACAAACGCGAAACCACCTGCTAACTCAAGTTCTTGGTCTTTCACGATATACAGTGAACCAACTTTAGCATTGAGATAACTTGAAACAAACGCGACAATATTATCTGATAAATCGCTACTAATCTGGTTACCACGCATGGTTTGAGATAATTGCTCTATCCCGCTTTGCACCCAGCGTTTAGCCTCTTCATCTTTAAATGCTCTATTAATGTGGTCGGACATCTCATTAATAGAGGAAGCTAACTGACCAATTTCGTCCTCGCTGCCTACTTTTATCTTGTGATTTAAATCGCCTTTGGTGATAGTCTTTGTCGATTCAACAATACTGATGATTGGTTGAGTGAAGCGACGTGATACGAAGTATGAAAATATTAGGCAGGGTATTGTGATTAGCAGAGCAATGACATAAATCATGTGTTCATGTTCGGCGACATTATTGAACGCTTCTCGCTGATCTATTTTGACCACCATACCAAAATTATATTCTGGTAAATAACTCCAAGAGGCGAGAATTGGTACGCCGCGATAATCAATTGACGCGCCTTTTCCATGAACACCTTGCACCGCTTCTCTAATTGGCAATACGTTGTCGATAGCTAAAGGGACAGTAAAATTATTTGCGCCATCTGCTTTAAAACGTGACGGGGTGATAAATAATGCTTTGTCACCATCAAGTCGAGCAAAGACTGTTTCACCGGTATTCTCAAGTGCGGTATAGTCCTGGGCGATACTAAACAATATGTCGGACGTTAGTTGGAACGCTAAGACACCAATCGTTTTATTATTTTTTATGATTGGTGTTGCGATAAATGCGCTAAAGTTATTGTCGTCCGCGCTATAGACATCAAACTTTGTATGGCTAGTTGTTTTGTCGGCGAGTGTTCTCTGGATTAATTGTGCGAAATGACTTTGATTATGCTGTCCATTGAGAAGGTTAATACCAAAATCTGATGCTTTTTGATGCGAATAAACAATTTGACCTTGCCTAGAGACAACATAAATATTTCGCAATTGACGAAGATCCATTATTGACGACATTAATGGCGTAATACGGTTTAGTTCTGATTGATAGGTGTCGGATGCAATGCCTTGACTAAATCCTGAAATTAAACGTTCTACTGATGTCATTGACGCGGGAAAATTGCTATAAATTTGGATATGACTCGTCTCTTGAGTAAATAGCTCTTCTATCATCCGTTTCTTTTGCACGACAATAGAGTCTAGATTTTGTAGGAGTTCTTGCTCCTGTGCCGCTTTGGCGGTGCGTAAACTAAAGAACTCAGTGACCAGCATGGGTGTTAATGCACCAACTAACAGAATAATTAAAAGCTTATATTGTATCCGTTTCATTTAGTTCGTCCTGTTACAAAAATATAATGCATCATTGCCCAAATTAACAATGAGAAAAGAGGCTATTAATGGCAATAGGAGACTTAACTTGAAGAAAGTGTACCGGAGGAAAGTATGTATAAAGTAGCGGGTCTAACAGCATGTCGCTTAATTCCTTTTAAGACTCAAGATCATCGTGACCTAGTTTTAATTATAAACATAGCACAATATTACTAGTGTGTAACCCTTGGCTAATTGTTTTTTATTAGTGAGGTGCCACTGTCAATTTATCGATGTTTATTAGATAATTAAAAATATAATTGCCAATCGCAAATGGAGCGTATGTGTTTCGTATTTACCACTCAAATAAATTGGATGTTTTAAAAGGTATTTTAACGCATCTACTAAAACATGATCCGCTACGAAATCCATTTGAGCGTGAGAAAATTTTAGTCCAGAGTCCTGGTATGGCGCAATGGCTTAAGATGGAGTTAGCACAGGAGTTAGGGGTGTGCGCCAATATCGAGTTTCCGTTGCCAGCGAGTTTTATCTGGCAAACTTTTGTCGATGTTCTCGACGACGTGCCAAAGCGTAGTGCGTTTAATAAGGACGCGATGGCATGGCAAATTATAACCCGCTTGCCTAATTTCTTGGAACGTGATGAATTTAGCGAACTCGCCTCATATTTGATGGATGACGAACCGCTAAAGTTGTATCAATTAGCGTATAAAATTGCCGATATTTACGATCAGTATTTAGTGTATCGTCCGCATTGGATTAAGGCTTGGCAACAAGGTGATGTAACCTATAGTGAAGAGCAGCAATGGCAAGCCATTCTATGGCAGGATTTAGCGCAAGGGATTGTAGACAGTGGCCAAAGCCATTATCACCGTGCCAACCTCTATGAACATTTGATTGATGCCCTTGCACATCTAGATGCGGCGCACCGTTTGAAGTTACCAAAACGGATTTTTGTCTTTGGTGTGTCGGCATTACCGCCGAAATACCTCGAAGCGTTGCAGGCTATTGGTCAGCATTGTGAGGTTCACTTCTTTCTCAATAATCCGTGCCAAGTCTACTGGGGGGATATTGTCGATCAGCGTTGGCTGAGCAAGTTGCAAGGTCGCAAGCGACAATCCATTGCCCAAACGATGGCGATATCGTCAATTAATGTGACGCAGACCAATGAGCCGTTACTACCACTTGACAGTGAATCGTTGTTTTCTGAACAAGGAGAGTTAATTGTCGGTAATCCGCTACTCGCCTCAATGGGGAAGTTAGGGCGTGATAATCAAGCGTTAATGCTTGAATTGTCCGCCCAAGAGATTGAAGCCTTTTCGCCCAGCGATACCGATAAATATGGCCAAGTCAGCTTGCTCGGCGCAATTAACGATGACATCCTCAATCTGGCGGATTCCTCATTTATTGGCACCAATAATCAGCAATTAGCACAGGGGTATCAAAGAAAGGGGATAAGCGAACATGATCAATCCATTGCTATCCATAACTGTCACAGCCCAATGCGCGAAATTGAAGTACTTCACGACCAAGTACTGGCGATGCTAGCACAAGACCCAAGTTTAACGCCTAAAGACATTGTGGTGATGATGCCTGATGTGAATGCGTATAGTCCCTACATTCAAGCGGTGTTTAGTAGTGCTAAACACCGTATCGATTTTTCGATTAGTGATCGCAGTGTTAAACAAGAAAACCCCGTATTATTAAGTTTCTTAACCCTGTTAGATTTAACTAATTTGCGCCAAACCAGTAATGAATTGTTTAATTTACTCGAGGTGCCAGCGATCATGGCACAGTTTGGCCTGTCACCGCAATCACTCAAACGGGTAAAGCTGTGGATTGAACAATCAGGGATCCGCCAAGGCCTCGGCCAAGAGGGTCATAGCCAAGATAATAGTTGGCAATTTGGTTTAAACAGAATGTTTAAAGGTTATAGCCAGAGCGAAGTGAGCGATAGTGCCTCACCGATCCTATGGCAAGATATCTTAGCGTATGAAGAGTCATCCGGCTTAGTGGCAGATGATTTAGGGCAATTGGCGTTGTTTATCGAGCGTATTGAGCACTATAAGTTATTACTAACGGGCAGTAAGCCATTTGAGCAATGGCGCGAGATACTCGAACAACTGCTCAGTGATTTTTACCAAGAATCGCTTGAGACCGAACAAGAGCTTCGAATTATCAATGAATGCCTCGATACATTAGCAGAACAATTAGTGCTAGCAGATTTTAGTTTAGACATCGCCAGTGAGGTGTTATTTGAGCATTTATCGGCTAATCTGGCGGCGGGGCAATCATCACAACGTTTTCTCGCGGGCAAGTTAAATTTTTGTACTTTGATGCCGATGCGCTCAATTCCCTTTAAAGTGGTGTGCGTGCTGGGGATGAATGATGGTGTTTACCCAAGAACTATCGCGCCGCTGGGCTTTGATCTGATGGCGAATGATCCACAAAAAGGCGACCGTTGTCGCCGTGATGATGACCGCTATTTGTTTTTAGAGGCGTTATTAAGTGCGCAGCAACGTTTTTATATCAGCTATTGTGGTCATCATATCAAAGACAACAGCGTTCGTTGTCCTAGCGTGCTGGTAAACGAGTTAACCGAATATATTAGTCAATCATTCCGGCTTGAACACGATGTCGACTCGGACCTAAACCAGTGTAGCGAGAATATTCTGACGCACATGACGACAGTGCATCCGTTAGTGCCGTTTAATGAGATGTATTATAAGCCTAATACCCACAAGTTGTTTTCTTATCAACATGATTGGATTAGTGCTGTTGATATAGCACTAACATCTCAGCAATTCTTCCAAGCACCGTTACGTTTGAATGATACTGGACAGCCATTAGAACTAGAGCAACTGAAACGCTTTGTTAAGCAACCATGTCAGTATTTCCTTAATCAACGCTTAGGGGTATATTTTGGTCAGTATGATACCGAACTTACCGACAGTGAACCGTTTGAACCCGATGGCTTGCAAAGTTACTTAATCAAGTCGAACTTGCTCGACAGTTATTTGAAGGGTGATAGCGAACACCAAATCGCGCGGCTGCGAGCTGAGGGGATTTTACCTCACGGTCACTTTGCTGATCTCTTGCTCAGTGATCACACGCAAACCATGACGACCTTAGCGAATGACGTTAAGCCATACGTCACCACACCAATGGATGACATCCAAATCAATTTACTGATTGAGCCAACAGCGGATGACATGCCCGATGAGCTGCTAGCACAAATGAGTGATCACAGTGCAGTTCAAATCCAAGGGTGGTTAAAACAACGAACCAGCCCAAATTCACTGATACGTTATAAGTCCGGTAAAGCCAATGGTAAGTTCTTTATCGATTGCTACATCGACTATCTGGCATTTTGTGCCACCGAGCATAGTCAAGAGCCTGGGGCGATGTTTATGATCACTCAAGATGGCCAATGGCGATTCTCACCGTTTACACCAATATTAGCACGGCAACATTTATCGCGCTTGTTAGCTAGCTATCTAGTAGGTGCGACAACGCCATTGCCATTTTTCATTCAAAGCGGTTGGAACTATATTGCGGCTCGTTTCGATAATAAAAGCCTTGAGTTGAGCAATGACGAAAAATTGGTCGCTAAAGCGGATAAAGCGCTTAACGATGGCATTATTGGTAATGATAGAGTGAGTGGGGAAGGCGAAAACCCATACAATCAACGCTGTTTCCCCAATGTATTGAGCGAGAGTCGAGATCAACTCATCAGCAACAGTATTGCATTGCTACTGCCAATATTTATTCATATAGAGGAGCTTAGCGATGAGTGATCATAACGTAACGCTAGAGAGTCTCGATGTCATGACGCTGCCGCTACATGGCGAACGGTTAATTGAGGCCTCGGCCGGAACCGGAAAAACTTACACCATTGCTGGTCTCTATATCCGATTATTACTCGGCCATGGGCAAGACGGTTGTGGGCACGAGCAGCCACTAACTGTTGATCAAATACTGGTGGTGACGTTTACCGAAGCGGCGACCAGCGAACTGCGCGACCGTATTCGCGGACGCATTGTGCAAGCGCGCCATGCATTCTTAGTGGGCGAAAGTGATGACCCGCTGATGAGTCAGCTATTAATCGATTTAGTCGACCACGCGTATTATGCGACAATACTATTGCAAGCGTTACGACAAATGGATGAGGCGGCTATCTTCACCATTCACGGTTTTTGTCAGCGCATGCTTACTCAGCATGCATTCGAATCTGGTAGTTATTTTGAAACAGAATTTGTGACCGACGAATCGACCATGCGCCAACAGGTGAGCGAGGATTATTGGCGCGAGAATTTTTATGCTACCGAAAAATCGATAGATTATACGCTCGCCAGCATCGTGCGCAGCTATTGGCCGACGCCTGAGCGATTGCTAGCGCAAGTTGCTAACTTGATTAACAATCCATTTTTGACGGTGTCCGGCGATGTTAAAGATGTCGATATTAAAGAATATTTAACCGAGCAGTTAAGTCGTATCGACGACGTTAAGCGAGCGTGGAACAAGGTCAGCGAAGATATCGTCGGCGAAATTACCAGCAAGGCCATCGACAAACGTAGTTATAGCAGTAAGAATTTACCGAATTGGTTCAATGAAGTGACACTTTGGGCGCAAAGCGCCAGCAACACATTGACCCTACCCAAGAATTTAGTGCGCTTCTCGCAAGCGACATTGGTGGAAAAAACCAAGCAGGGCGAGCCACCGATGCTCACCGTATTTGGCGCGATAGAGCAGCTACTAGCTCAGTCACCTAAGCTTAAAGAAACATTGCTCGCACGAGCACTCAGTTACCTTAGAATCAACATCGCGCTGCATAAAAAACAGGCATCGTTATTGTCGTTTGATGACCTGCTCAGTGGACTCGCGGGGAGTTTAGCTGGGCAGCGAGAGGGGACATTAGCGACCCGTATCAGAGCACAATATCCGCTGGCGATGATTGATGAGTTTCAAGATACCGATTTATTGCAATATCAGATCTTTAACACGCTCTATGGCGAGCAACAGCGTAGTGGACTGCTAATGATTGGCGATCCCAAACAAGCGATTTATAGTTTTCGCGGCGCGGATATTTTCACTTACATTTCGGCGCGGCGCACCATCGCTAACCATTACACCCTCGGCACAAATTATCGCTCGTCAGAGGATATGGTGAACGGCGTTAATCGGTTATTTGAACAAAGTGACGCACCATTTATTTATCAAGACGATATTACCTTTAGTCCGGTCGACTTTAATCCAAGCAATCTTCAATTTGAAGTTAATGGTCAAGATCAGGGCGCGGTGACGCAATGGCTTAATCCTGGTGATGCCACCGTGACATCGACGCTCTATCAGCAGCAAATGGCGCTGGCCTGTGCCACCGAAATTAACCATTTGCTCACCATGGGACAGCGCGGCGAGGCGGGTTTTAGGCGCGATGATGAGTTTCGTTCCGTGGTCGCTAGCGACATTGCGATATTAGTGCGTACTGGGCGCGAAGCAAAGCTGGTTAAACAACAACTGTCGCGACAAGGTATTAGCAGTGTCTATTTGTCTAATCGCGAGAGTGTGTTTAGTGCGACCATCGTTAGTGATGTGTGGCATGTGCTACAAGCGGTGTGCGACCCCACTAATGCGAGATTGTTACGCAGCGCGATGGCAACGGCCATGATGGGGCTCGATATTAATGAGCTCGAACAATTAAACAACGATGAAACCATCTGGCAACGCCATGTCGATCTCCTGAGTTATTTTAACATGCGATGGCAACAAGTTGGGGTGCTCGCGATGTTACGAGAGCTAATACATAAACAGCAGATCCCCATCAAATTACTGTCTCAAGTGGATGGTGAGCGTCAGTTGACAGATTTACTCCACATTGGTGAGTTGCTCGAACAGCAAAGTCTAGAAACACAGGGTGAGCACGCGCTCATTCACTGGTTAGCGGATAAAATCGCCAGTACAGAACAAGACAGTCAAGAGCAACAGTTACGCCTTGAATCGGATAAAGATCTCGTCCAAATCGTGACAATTCATAAATCAAAAGGGCTTGAATATAACTTAGTGTTCTTGCCGTTCATTTGCTCCCTACGCCAAGCAAAACAGGCGTTATACCATCAAGATGGTCACACGATTGTTGACCTTAGTAATGGTGAAGAGGGCATTGAGTTTGCGGATAAAGAACGTTTAGCGGAAGATTTACGCTTATTATATGTTGCGATCACCCGCGCAGTGCATCATTGCTGGTTGGGCATGGCGCCGCTTAAAAGTGGGCGCGCCACTAAAGACAACCGAACCGATCTCCACAAGAGCGCCATTGGGTACTTATTGTTGGGAAAGGATGTTAATAATGCCGATGCATTGCGTGAAAAACTCGAAAAAATGGCGACTGATTATCCGTACTATAACGTGACTTCTCCGCCAAATGAGCCGTTAACGCCGTATCGCGCGACCACCACCCAGTCGGTGGAGGTTAGCGCACGACGTTTTAACAAAACCATTGAGAATAACTTTTGGATCACCAGTTACAGCGCACTCTCTAAACACAGTCAGCATGGCAAAGTCACTAACGTTGACGCCAGTGAAGAAGTGTTTGATATGGATTTGGAAATTGCCGATGAAATTGAGCTGCTAACCAATGAAGAGTCACTAGAATTGTCCATTTTCACCTTTCCACGTGGCGCCCATGCCGGTACATTTTTACATCTGTTGTTTGAAGAAATAGATTTCGCGTGTGATGACCCAACAATGCGGCAGCAAAAAATAGCGGAACTGCTCACCGAGTCAGAGTTTGATGACTGCTGGCTACCGGTGTTATTAAAGCTGGTGGATGATGTCTTAACCACACCGCTCGCGCCGGGGTTGACGCTCAATCAGTTAGGGATGGCGGATAAGTTAGTGGAAATGGAATTTTTCTTACCGATAGCGAACCTAGAATGTAGCGCATTAAACCAGCTGCTAGCCAAACATGATCCGTTATCAAAGCTAGCGCCGTCATTAGAGTTTTCGCGGGTTAAAGGCATGCTTAAAGGATTTATTGATTTGGTGTTCGTTAAAGATAATCGGTATTATGTACTTGATTACAAATCAAATCATCTAGGTGATGATACCGAGAGCTACAACAATGAGGCGATGAGTAGCGCGATGGGTGATCATCGTTATGACTTCCAATATCAGTTGTACTCACTAGCATTACATCGCTTCTTGGCATCACGTATTGAAGACTATAACTTTGAACAACATTTTGGTGGTGTTTATTATCTATTTTTACGCGGCATCGAACCACAAAACCAGCAACAGCAGGGTATTTTTTATAACCGGCCTTCCCAAGTATTTATTGAACAACTCGACCAGTTGTTTGCTGGCACATACCAAGCGATCGCTGAGGAAACACCATGAAATTAGACCATAATATGGTGTTAGCGTGTTTGGCTGAGCTTGCCAAAGACCAACGAATTAGGGTGCTCGACCATCAATTTAGCCGATTTATCGCCCAATACACCGATGATGGTTGGGTATTATTGGCTAGTGCAATTGTCAGTTACCAGTCGGGTCAGGGTCATGTCTGTGTTGATTTGTCGTCGATTAAATCACAACCTTTGTTCGACTTGCCGTTCCATGAGGGGCATTACCTTGAGGCGTTGTCGTTACATCAAACGCCGCAGTGGCCGACGTTGTTGGCTAATGCCCTGCGCTCAAGCAGCGTTCAAGGAGATAACGCCCCGTTAAAACTTGACAATCAGCACCTATATTTACAACGATATTGGCATCATGAACAACAAATTAGCCAGTTTCTCACGGCGCGTGGGTGTGAGCATTTAACGTTGGAGGTGAAATCATTACTCGATGAGTTGTTTAAACCTGATCTTGACTTTATTTATGGCAAATTAAACGAATTGCAGCGAACGAATATGCCGCTGACATCGTTCTGTGATGATTTTTTCCATCTTCGTACCGATTTAGCTAGCAATCACGCCGAGCTGATGGCGGATTTAGCTACCGTTGATAGTGTCAAATCCCTCAAGCAATTTGCTCAGGGTATAACACAACAACAAACCCTCGATTGGCAAAAAGTGGCAGTGGCTATCGCCGCGAGTAACAAGTTTAGCGTGATATCGGGTGGCCCGGGCACCGGAAAAACCACCACCGTGATTAAGTTATTAGCATTACTGGTGCAATTAGATGCTGGGCAAGACCAACACAACCGTCCAGCGCTTAATATTGAGCTGGTGGCGCCAACGGGAAAAGCAGCGGCGCGCTTGAGTGAATCGATCAGCGGCGCGCTGGTTAAACTTAGTGTTGAGCAAGAGATAAAAGAGCGGATCCCAACCAGTGCCAGCACTATTCATCGCTTGTTGGGGGTTATTCCCAACAGTAATAAATTTAGGCATCATCGTGATAATCGGCTGCATGTTGATGTGCTAATTGTCGATGAAGCATCGATGATTGATATTAGCCTAATGGCCAAGTTATTTGACGCCATTGCGCCACATACTAAGGTGATACTACTTGGCGATCGTGACCAATTAAGCTCAGTTGAAGCGGGTTCGGTGTTTGCTGATATTTGTGGTGAGCTAAGTAAGGGCGCAAGTTACAGTGAAGCAACCGTCAATTGGTTGGCCGACCAAACAGGTTTTTTACCGCAGGGTTTATCAACAACGTACGTCTCTGGGCGCAGTGTGGTGGCAGATGGCTTGGCGTTTCTCCATAAAAGCTATCGCTTTGGTCAATTTTCTGGCATTGGCGCATTGGCGCGAGCGGTTAATCAGGGCGATGTTGCGGCATTGAAAAGTGTGTGGCAGCAGGGCTATCAAGACATTGGTTTACACCTTCAGCATGACAATAGCCGGCAGCAAATTGTCCAGTTGAGTGTTAATGGCTATCAAGCGTACCTTAAGTTAGCGGCAACGGTCACCACCAAAGAAGATATTGTTAATGTTCTCAAGACATTTAATCAATTTCAATTGTTAACCCCGATGCGCGCGGGTAAATTTGGCCTCGAAGAGTTAAATCTGGCGATCGAAACCAGCTTAAATCGCTATTCATTTATCGCGCTAAGCCAAGGTGTTTGGTATACCGGCAGACCCGTGATGATTTTAAGTAATGATCATAGTCAGCAATTGTATAACGGCGATATTGGGATCTTATTACCCGATATCGACAATGTTCAAGGGGCAGGCAGGGTGTATTTCATCATGGCAGATGGTCATCTTAAGTCATTTCTACCGTCGAGACTGCCTGCTCATGAAACGGTATACGCGATGACTATTCACAAATCTCAGGGTTCTGAATTTGATAATGTGGTGATCTCAATGCCGACGCATTGGAGTGCATTATTGACTAAAGAACTTGTTTATACTGGCATTACTCGCGCCAAGAAAACCGTGGATATTTTCTCGTCGCCGAAAGTGTTACAACAAGCGATGCAAAGTAAGACGGTGCGAGTTAGTGGCTTAGCGAGGGCGCTGCAATGTTAGCGCTCTCGTTACGAGGTAAGTTAAGCCCCTGATTATTTATAGTCCCATGATAGATTTGAGACCAGTCGGCAATCGTCGCATTTAAAATCGAGTACTTGGTGTATCGATTCTAGTACTGCCCAGTCGCCATCGCAACTAGGGCAACGGCGTTGCTGCTCTTTAGTTAAGCTCTCACCGCCAACGCGATAGAGGTAATAATAGGTCGGCACGCCCGATTGTGCTTCAATCCGTTGACATAGCTGGCGTGATTGCTGACCTAAACGGCTATCAATGGTGCCTAATTGCGCTAATGATTCAAACTCGTTAGTGCGACCGTTCATTTGTAATTGGTCACAGGCTTGCCAGTCTTGTTGCCAATTAATCAGTTGTTTATAACAACCATTGGCCAAGGCGGGTAGTCGATACAGCGGGATTGGTGCAAAATGATCACCACAACGAATCGGCGAACAGGTTTGAATATAACTGGTGTAGAGGATCTGCCAGCTAGGTGTGTGATGAGGATCGGTGGAATCTGAATGCAATTCCTGTCCTAGCACGGTTATTTTTGGCTGCAGTACCCCAACGTCTGTTAAACGCTCAACGGCTTTCTTAACCGCTTGATTGTGGTTGGTAAACGCTAACGACTCTTCCTCAGGGCACAATACTTGCGTGATAAAATAGCCATCTTTAAGCAGTGTTGGAAACTCCTGACCAATGATTTGGCCATTGTATTTTAACTCGGTGATTAAACCGTTAATGGCCGTTTCAACCTTAGTCATGGTGGTGTCTTCAAAACATTCAAACACGAGTTTTGCCAATATCATGACGATGATGCCTCCGCATTGCTTAATCGTTCGACGGTGGTGGTTAACATCACCACTTGTTGCTGCAGGGTGTTAAGCTCTTGGCGCATCAATATCACTTGTTGTTCTAAATCAGGTTGTTGTGCTGGCGTCTCTTTATCGCTAGCGTGATGTTCAATCTCAAGTAACTGACTTGCGCTTAAACTGTCAAATTTTTGTAATGTTTGAATGAGTATTGGCATCGGCACGCGGCGGCTAAGTTTTCCTTTGACTAATGCAACTGTTGGCGTTTTTCCTTGTTGCACTAACTGCCTTGCGATACTGATAATTTCATTTTCCATCAACTTAGCTCTATATTTTGAATCAAAGGGGTATTTTAGCATTTTTATACCGAAGATTTAGCAAAAAAATGGTCAACAAGGGCTTATGTTTCTATGCTTACGTAGAGGTAAACTTTTTAGCCGTTATGGATCTAGCTATTCACTTTGATGGTAATCAGTTTTTCTTGTGACTACTCTATATAAATCAACGTTATAGAGTGGGATTGTAGAGTTATTAATATCGGTGGTGTGCCTGAGTTAAGTGATAATAACGATGTGTTTGATGGTGACGTTTTTTTAACAGTTGTTACGACTAAAGTGGAAGCTCGCTATAAGGTATACAAATTTATTTACAAAAGTGCCACAAAACCCTTGCTAGCGCCCATTTATAATGGGTAATATCACCGTTGAGGTGTTTCATAAGTGTTAACAGCTTTACGCTGAGCATATGATTATCACCACCCCTATTTTAACTATTTGAATTATTGGAGTACACCATGGAGATGATATCGGGAGCCGAAATGGTTATCCGCTCCTTGCAAGATCAGGGCGTTAATCGCATATACGGTTATCCAGGCGGCAGTGTGTTAGACCTATACGATGCACTCTTTAGACAAGACAAGATTGAGCACATCTTAGTTCGCCATGAGCAAGCAGCGGTTCATATGGCCGATGGTTACTCGCGTGCAACCGGCGAAGTAGGCACCGTTCTTGTGACCTCTGGTCCTGGCGCAACCAACTGTATCACGGGCATTGCGACCGCATATATGGACTCAATTCCAATGGTGGTGTTATCTGGTCAAGTACCAACAACACTGATCGGCGAAGATGCGTTTCAAGAAACCGATATGATCGGCGTATCACGTCCTATCGTTAAGCACAGTTTCTTATGTAAGCGTGCCGAAGATATCCCGATGATGATTAAGAAAGCGTATCACATCGCATCGACTGGTCGTCCAGGCCCAGTGGTTATCGACTTGCCAAAAGATATTGTCAATCCGGCGCTAACTTTTGCGTATCAATACCCAGAGTCGGTGAGCATGCGTTCGTATAACCCCACAGAACATGGGCATAAACGCCAGATCCGTAAAGCGGCAAAAGTCTTTATGGCAGCTAAGCGACCGATTATTTATGCCGGTGGTGGCGCAGTATCGCAGAATACACCTGCGCTCCTTAAAGAGTTTGCTGAGGTAGTCGGTTGTCCAGTCACCAACACCTTGATGGGTCTTGGTGTTTATCCTGCCACTGACCCACAATTTGTCGGTATGCTTGGGATGCATGGCACGATGGAAGCAAATAAGTCGATGCATCACAGCGACGTGATTTTCGCCATTGGTGTGCGTTTTGATGATAGAACCACCAATAATTTGGAAAAATACTGTCCCAACGCAACGATTATTCACATTGATATCGATCCAACCTCTATCTCAAAGACTGTGAATGCCGACATCCCGATTGTTGGTTATGCGCATAACGTGTTAGCAGACTTATTGTCAGTGATTAAAGACGATGAGCTGAGCAATGATAAAGAGGAAATCGCGACTTGGTGGCAACAAATCCAGCAATGGCGTGATGTTAACTGCTTAAGCTACGAGACAAATGATAAGTCGCTAAAACCGCAACAAGTTGTTGAGGCGATGTACAAGGCCACTAACGGTGATGCCTATGTTTGTTCAGACGTTGGTCAACACCAAATGTTTGCCGCGCTATATTATCCGTTTGATAAGCCACGTCGTTGGATAAACTCCGGAGGTTTAGGCACCATGGGCTTTGGTTTGCCAGCAGCGATGGGCGTACAGATGGAGTTTCCTGATGAAACTGTTATCTGTATTACCGGTGACGGTAGTATTCAGATGAATATTCAGGAACTGTCGACATGTTTGCAATACGATTTGCCGGTGAAGGTCATTATACTTAACAATCATTCGTTGGGTATGGTGAAACAATGGCAAGACATGGTTTATAAAGGTCGTCATTCTCATTCTTACTGGGACAGTGTGCCAGATTTTGTTAAACTAGCTGAAGCCTATGGTCACGTGGGGATCCGCGTTGAAAAGCCAGATGAACTTGAAGGTGCGCTCGAGCGATGTTTCGCGATGAAAGACCGCTTAGTGGTTATGGATATCGCGGTTGACGAGCTCGAGCATGTGTACCCGATGTTGGTTAAGTTTGGTGGCATGAATGAAATGTACTTAAGTAAAACGGAGCGTACCTAATGGCTCAAACAGTTATTTCTCTATTAATTGAAAATGAAGCCGGGGCAACATCTCGCATCGTTGGGCTGTTTTCACAACGGGGCTACAATATCGAATCGTTAACGGTTTCGGTAACCCAAGATCCGTCGTTATCACGCATGACCATCGTCACTCAAGGTGAGCCGCGAGTGATAGAGCAAATCATGAAGCAACTCAACAAACTGATTGATGTGCTTAAGGTGTCAGAGTTAACAGCGACCGACTATATCGAACAAGAGATGTCTTTGGTTAAAGTGGCCTGTATCGGTTCAAAACGCGATGAAGTGTGTCGATTAGTCGACATTTTTAATGGCAAAATTATCGATGCTACGCCGCGGATCTATACCGTTCGTATATTTGGTGATGGCGGTAAACTCGACGCCTTCGTCAAACAATTAGAACAAGCATCAGAAATTGTTGAAGTGGTTCGTTCTGGCGTTATTGGTATAGCACGTGGTGAAAAAGCACTGCGCCCGTGATCATCGTTTAAATTAGTGTTATTCCTTGTGTGAATAACACTAATTTCTCATCGTCAAACTAACTGAATAACTCTTCTGCGTTAAAATTCTGTCTAATAGCGATCGTTTGTTTTATATTTAAGACTATCGGACAAATGTGAAGAGTGGATTATGAACGAAAAAATTAATTACATTGAATTTCCCGCCAAAGATATTTGCGCAACCAAACGCTTCTTTAACGAGGCATTTGGCTGGGCGTTTGAAGACTTTGGCGATCAATACACCGCGTTTACTGGGCAAGGGGTCGACGGAGGTTTTTTTCATTCTGAACTAGCATCGACAACCGCTAACGGTGCGGCATTAGTCGTATTACTCAGTGATGACCTAGAAGAGTCCCTAGCGATGGTCGAACGTTGTGGTGGTAGAGTGTGCCAATCTATATTTGCATTTCCAGGTGGTCAGCGTTTTCATTTCATTGAGCCTAGCGGTAATGAATTAGCGGTATGGCAAAAGTTTAGCTAATGGCATCGCTGCGTGCCTATTTCGACACGCTGACGATTGAACTCGCCGCATTAAGTACTCCCGAAAAAGCACAGGCTAGTCGTCGCTATTTTGCAGCAGATTTTAGCTGTATCGGCGCTAATGCGACTGACATTAAACAAGTGACCGCTAACTTTCATTTAACTCATCAGTATTTATCACCAGCAGAAGTACTTGCTATTTCAGAGTACATCCTAGCTCACAGTCACTTTAACGAACAAAAATTATTGGCATTCGGTCTAATCAATATATACGTTAAGCATCATTTTGATGACCAACTATTGCTAAGATTTGAATATTGGCTCGAACATTATTGCGATAATTGGTCTTTGGTGGATGATTTATGTATTAAAACGGCCTATCAATTTATGCTTAGTAGACCGCATCTGATCAGTTCAACAAAGCATTGGAGTTTATCTAGTGTCTCTTGGTGTCGTCGGGCGAGTAATGTGGTGTGGGTGAAGTTTATCCACCGAAAAATGGGGAAGTCAGTCTATCGATTAGATACCCGATTAGTGTTTGAACAGTGCGACAGATTAATTGATGATCCAGACGAATTTGTTCAAAAGAGTGTTGGCTGGTTACTTAAGGTAACGGCGCAGCACCATCACGCTAGTGCTATCGGTTATATTGAAGACAACATCTCTCGCTTCACGCGCCCGACATTACGTTATGCAATAGAGAAAATGAGCCCAACGACTAAACAGCGCTTACGATCGAGACTTAAATAGTAATCAATAAAAAAGCCCTAGGTAAGTGACTAACTAGGGCTTTCATTGTATGACTCAAACCTATGCTGGTGAGAAGATACCTTTAAGCATAAAGAAGATACATATTGACAGTAGTGCACCTGCAGGTAACGTCACAATCCACGAGATAACGATATTTCGAATAACTCCAAGATTGAGTGCTGCGATACCGCGAGCCATGCCTACACCCAACACAGCGCCAACTAGCGTCTGAGTGGTTGAAATTGGCAAGCCTGTAGAAGACGCTAGCACAACCGTTGTTGCAGCGGCTAATTCAGCAGCAAAACCGCGACTTGGTGTTAAATGGGTGATCCCTTGACCAATGGTTGCCATGACACGGCGACCAAAGATAGCAAGACCAGCAACAATACCAATACCACCTAAGGGTAGAATCCACCAAACAAGCGTTGCTTTCTTAGTGATTTCACCGCCATTTTCAACGATGGAAACAACAGCCGCTAGTGGACCAATGGCGTTAGCAACATCATTTGAACCATGAGCAAATGCCATACAACACGCCGTAACAATCATCAGTATAGCAAACACTTTTTCAACACTAGCGTAATGCATGCGTTTGTCTGCCGCTGGGTCAATCTTAAGTCGGCGAATTGCAATGACACCGAGCAACGCTACGATGAGTGCAATAACACCAGAAATCATGAACGCTTCAGAGGTGCTAAAATTGATACCGATATGCTTCAAGCCTTTCTTAATCGTTACTAACGACAAGATAAAGCCAGATAGTGCCATATAGATGGGTACATAACGTTTAGCACTCGCTAATGGATCAGGGGTGTTAAAGATAAGCTTCTGCGCACTCATAAAGATGACGTAAGCAAAGAAGCCAGAGATTAACGGCGTAATAACCCAACTGCCGACAATGCCGCCAACTTTAGCCCAAGTTACCGCGTCAACACTGACACCAACGGCAGCGAAACCAACGATGGCACCTACGATTGAGTGAGTGGTTGATACTGGCCAACCAAGGTAAGAGGCGACTAATAGCCAGATACCTGCTGCCAATAAAGCAGAAACCATACCAAATACGAGTAAATGAGGTTGATCGACGAAATACGCAGAATCAATGATCCCTTTACGTATCGTTGATGTTACTTCACCACCGGCAAGGTAAGCACCCGCAAATTCAAAGATCATGGCGATAATGATCGCCTGTTTAATTGTTAGCGCTTTAGAGCCAACTGACGTACCCATAGCATTGGCTACATCGTTTGCGCCAATACCCCAAGCCATGAAAAAGCCGAAAAGACCGGCAAGTAATACTAGCTCGAAGCCATACTGTGCAATGATATCCATTGAAAAAAACCTTTATAACAATTATGAACGAGCTAACATTAGCTCTAATCTATCACCAACACGTTCTGCAAAGTCAGCTAAGTCGCCAATCCATTCGATTATGTTGTATAAAAAAACCACGTCCACTGGGTTTATATCTTGCTCAATTCCATGCAATGAATGACGCAATGCTATTTGCATTGAATCTGTCGTGTCTTCGACGGTGTCTAATTCAGTGAGTAAATTGTCAATTATTTGAAGTTCCTTTCCTTGAAACCCTGTTTCTAATAATTCATCTAATTCATCGATCGCTTTTACTGCAAATCCTGCAGTATCAATACAACGAATAAGGTACTCAATAAATTCTTTTTGAATGGGAGCGGGGATCTCTAGCTGACGACCTAAAACGCGGCCAGAGATATCTTTGGCAGTATTCGCTATTTTGTCTTGTTGAGTAACTAGTTCTAGGAGATCAGTACGATCGATTGGCATAAATAAACCTTTCGGTAAATTTGTACGCAATTCACGTTTTAATCTATCAGCACCTTTCTCGAGCTGAGATAATTCAGCACGAATATTTGCAGCTTTCTTCCAGTCATTGGCATAGACAGCTTTAAAAAATGGAACTAAGTGTTCAGCACATTTGTGTACTTTTGTAATATGCTCTTGTAGTGGCTTTATTGGTGATTTCGCGAAAACACCAAGTATCGAATTCATCGACATATTATGACCTTTTGTTTATGTTTGCTTCTTAGCAACAATTGAAAAATCCGGCGCATAGTAACGTAACTTGAAACACATTAAAACATCGCTGTTGATTATAATCACTTAGTTTTTGATTAATTCGCGTTAAATTCGCAGATAATTAATCTGTCGTTAAGTTATTATAAGCTAACCACAGCGATTATATTAAAGTTTTATGACCTTTTTATGACAAAAATAAAACAGTTAGGTAAATAATGGAAAATGAAATAGAGATCAAGCTAATAGCGTCTAAAGATATTGAAGCGAGCCTCAGTGAAATTTCTAAAAAACAAGGTGTTAAGTTGGTTTCTCAATCTTTTGAACTTGAGAATATCTATTTTGATACCAGCGATAATTTATTACGGAAATGGGACATGGGACTCCGTATTCGGGTCAATGGTTCACATATTGAACAGACCATTAAGACCGCTGGCGTCGTGATAGGAGGGCTGCATCAACGGCCAGAATACAACATTGACATCGTGGAGAAAAAACCACAATTGTCTTTATTTCCACAACAGATTTGGCCGGACAATTACGACGTAAATAAGCTTCAAGAATCCATTAAACCTTTGTTTACGACTGACTTTTCACGTAAAGGCTTTATGATGATTTATCCTGAAGGCACCGTAGTAGAAATGGTGTTTGACCAGGGAGAAATACACAGTAACGGTAGCAGTGTAGAAATTTGTGAAGTAGAGCTCGAATTAATTAAAGGCAAGCCAGAAGTTATCTTTGAATTAGCTGAGAATTTGGCGAAATCTTCGCCTCTTCGTTTTGGCAACGACAGCAAGGCAGCGCGGGGGTATCGGTTAGCCCAAGGTAGCCGCCTGGGGGTTAAAGAATTAGTTGAAGTGCCACTCAATGAAACAGACTCACTAGAATCCGCTTATATAAATACCCTAAATCACGCACTGGGACATTGGCAGCATCATATCGAAGTGTTTATGAGTGAGTATGACTATCAGGCCTTAAAAGAAGTTCGTAATGCATTGCAACTTATCATTAAAGCGAATGAAGTCTATTGTGATTATTTTGAAAGCGATGATTTAAAAGTATTAACAAAATCTATCTTCTGGCTGATGGAAACATTATCTTTTGTCGATGAAAGTTTAAGAATTGACCGGTTGCTCGCCAAGAAAGGTCAACGCTTTAAAAAACTAGAACATCATAAACAGATCCTGAGTCTGCTCGAACAACAGAAAAGTAGTTTGCCGACAGCAGAGCATATTAAAATATTGTTTAATAGCGAACAGCATACGATGTTGGTCGGATCACTGATCAAGTGGCTTTATTTCAAGCCATGGCAACAGCAAGCGATGGCCTCGTTGGGTAAGTTCCAGCAAAGTAAAGTTAAGATGCATGCTAAACACTTCTTGGCGAAAGACTGGGAATCGGTTCAAAAGACGTTACCATACGAAGTCACGCTTGGTTATCAAGATTATTTGGCGCAGCGCTTCAATCTACAGCAAAATCTACAAGTCGGATATTGTGTTGGCGCTCTTTTTGAAACCGAACCGCGCAATAAGTTTAGAGCACCATGGCTAGACATCGCCGTTGGCATCGATGAATTATTACAATTTGAGCCGATAAAACAGCTATTGCGTGATGACGTGCTCGAAGACACCGATAGTACTATCAAACGTTGGTTAGTGAAAAAAGAAAGCTCGTTGATTCATGCGATGGAGCAATCTCGAAAAGCCGCACTTAACATGATGCCGTATTGGGATTAGTCTTAATTTAAATAGCTATTACCCTAATTACCGACCTCAAGTCGGCAGTTAGGGTGGGCCGACATCCGGTTTCCCCCAACTTAATTCAACCACTTTTAACGTTAAACAAGTTACTGCGTGCAATGTTATTGAGATATCACTTACGCGAATTGTGTTTATGTCCGTTTTCACCTTAAAACGATTGGCTTCGTCGAAAAAACAGTTAATATACTGGCAAATAAAAGCGAGTGCTTTACTTGCCTTAACCCTATAAAGGAACACGTGTGTTTGAAAATCAATTAGCGTCCAACATAGAACAAACGGATAATGCGTTTACACCGACCAGTTTATTAGAAGCTGAGATTGATCAAGTAGCTAATATCTATAATATTATTATTGATTTTTTCACCAATTATAGTTTTCAACTTGTTGGTGCCCTCATTATTTTCATCATCGGTTACATTGTAGCGGGAAAGATAGCGACTTGGGTACTGAGCCTGTGCTTACGCCATAATCTTGATGTTACCTTGAGCCAATTTTTATCAAACACCACGAGAATGCTCATCGTAGTAATGATAACAATAGTGTCACTAGGCAAACTAGGTATTAGCGTTACCCCGTTTATCGCCGCCATCGGCGCTATTTCTTTAGGTGCTGGTTTAGCATTACAAGGTTTATTAGCTAACTATGCAGCGGGTTTTAACATCATTCTTATTAGGCCATTTATTGTCGGAGACACAATTACCGTACATGGCGTAACAGGCGTTGTCACAGAAGTGCTGCTTGCATACACTCTGTTGAAAAACGAAGACGACGTGACCATTACCATTCCAAATAAACACATTGTCGGCGAAATACTACATAACTCAAAAAATGATTCATTGCTTGAGTTAACTGTAGGGATCTCCTACGAGCATAATCCGTTAGAAGTTGTAGAACTAGTGAAAGAAGCGGTGTTATCACTTGATGTTATGGGAGAGGACAGAAAGCTACAAGTCGGCATCAACGAGTTCTCCGATAGCGCAATCACGTTAGCTATTCGCCTATGGACCCCTACAATTAGTCTCTATGATACTAAATATAAGGTGTACGCCAGTATTTATACCGCGCTAGACACGCATAATATTAAAATACCGTTCCCACAACGCGATGTGCATATCCATCAAGTCGCAGAAAAGTAATCGATAACACTGAGCCCATGCTAATTTCGGCAGCGAAAACAAGTGAATATCGGTTAATTCTTTGCAGTGGCATAACCAGCAAAGGGCAGTGCCGAAGTTCTAAAAAGCGTATTAATATAGCGATAAGCAATGATTTTTTAAAACGATAAGGATTAGTATCATTGAGAGAAATGTGGATTAATATTGATTACGGAAGATGAACTGCCCATTGCTAACCCTCATGATGGATGGTGTGGTGCACTGGAGGTTAGAGAGCTCTGGCTACCCTATGTACGCCTATTCTGGTCGTAATGGAATAATGAAATTCTAGATTGGAATTTTCCAAAAATTATAATATGTACCCTTAAAAATAAGCCCAGCAGACTCTGCTGGGCTTAAATTCTTTATACTATTTTTAATTCTTATAATAAAGAGAGGAAATAATTACTAATGACCAATGTTTTTATCTAAAAAATTTAACATTTTTTCGTATAGCTCTTTCCTATTCTCTTCTTTATAGAAACCATGAGCTTCTTTTTTCTTAGTTAACCATTGGTACTTTTTGCCAACGTTATCCAATGATTTCTTTAACAGTAACGCATGGTCATAATGTGCTCTAATATCTTTTTCTCCATGAACAATAAACAAATCAGCTTTAATTTTGTCGACATGGCGTGCTGGCGAAAACATATCTAGTTGCGCTTTGTCATTGCCTAGTACTTTAGCTAAGAAATTTTGACCATATTTCATACCAGCAATATCACCTTTTTCAAACATTAAATCCATATCATAGATTCCAACATAGCCGATAGCACACTTATATAGGTCTGGCTCTTTAACTACGCTCATTAACGATGCGTAACCGCCAAAAGAAGCTCCATAGATACAAATACGTTTCTTATCTGCTATGCCTTCTCTTATAGCCCAATTGGTGGCATCAGTAATATCATTCATGATATCACCACCCCATTGGCGATAGCCCAACGCCTGAAATTTTGCTCCATAACCGCCACTGCCACGAAAGTTAACCTTTAGCACTGCATAGCCTCGACTTGCTAATAATTGAACATCGTCATCATAGGTCCAATAATCCCGCGGACCATGGGGCCCACCATGAGGTAGCACTACCATAGGTAAATTGTTTTCTTTACCCTTCGGTAGTGTAATATAACCATATATGGTTAAACCATCTCGGCTTTTAAAACTAAAAGCATCGGTTTGTGCCAATTGACGCTGATCTAACCAAGGCTTAGCCTTCATCAATTCAGTCATCGATTTGTTTTTTGTATTAAATAGGTAGAAAACACCTGGTTGTTTATCGGATCTAACTCCAACTGTCATCAGTTCATGGTCATTTGTTGCACTCGTTATTTTCACTTGCATATTTGGAAAAGATGCAACCATCGCTGGATACCATTTACCGAGAGGATGAGTCTTATCTACAACGGTTACTTTCGAGTAGTCGGGCTCAAAGTGAGCGGCAAAAACTTTGCCATCTCGATCTCTGTCAATATTAGCAATATCAACAATATCGTGACCTGCAACAAATTTAATATTTTTGTTTTTAAGATCATACAAGTAGAGTTTACTCGGTGAGTCAACAGAGCTTTTTTTCATATATATGTGCTGATTATCCTGTGAAAATGCGAGTGGGGTTAGACCGCCATCATCCTCATAAAAGCTATCGCTTAATACCCAGTCTTCACCTTTCTTCTCACGGGAATAAATCACAGTTTTATTGTTCTCTGAAGCTAACTGTCCCATTACAATTCTAATTTCTCCGCTATTATCAGCAACAAATTGACCGTTAGGGACCGGTGAGCTAGCCAAATGTCGTGTTTTTCCATTATAAACGTTTAATCTGAACGCCTTGGTATATTTAGAACTTGATTGATTAACTGCAATAGAAGATATAACAATATGGGCAGGATCGTCAGGCAGTAAGCTCAGGACCTCCATGACTTCGATACTAGGGTTGATTAGCACTCCGCCTTTTGTGTTATAACCGAATATTAACTTTCTTTTGGAACCATCTGCATTCATGGCGTAAACATTACCTGTACGTGAAGGTCGGTCGAATGAACCAAATTTACGAACTACATCTACCGCAAATCTTTCGTCGTTCAACCAAAAGAAATAGCCAGGTTCTTCGCTGCCTTTAAAGCTTAATACCGCAGTAGTTTCCATCGTTAAACGATTAATAACTACTACCATTCTTTTACTGTCTTTATTGGTCATTTCTGCCGCAATATATTTCCCTGTAGGAGACAGCTTTATCTGATGAAATGTTGAATGTTTTGAGAAGTGCTCAATAGGAATTAAATTTTTAGCGTATAAGCTAGTGTTAATAATAAATAATGCGGTTAAGATTAATATTCTTGATAGCATCAAACAGGTCCTTTTTATAATGATGTCGATTCGTCACTATCAGTATAGTGAATTGTCAAAAACTTTATACAATTAAAATTGTAACTCAATGCTTCGAGGTTTATACCAAGAGGCTTTAAGGCCTATTGGGATCGGATTCTAAATTTTTATTTCGCTTGATATCATCAAGGTCCGACTAAGCAACGCCATTAAAGATCAATGGGGTGATAAGGCTTAGCGGTTTAGTTTTTCTATCTGAGCGGTTAAGCGTTGTACTTGGGCGAGGATTTCTGCGTTCTGTTTGCGTAATTCGCGATTTTTGACGTTGGTGTCTGAGAACCCCATTATCTTTGATGCGATTAGTGCGCCAATGTAGCCCATCATACCAACGCCGATGTAGAACATCGCTGTGACCACGACGTAGCCGCCGGGGCTAGTTGGATAATAATCACCAAAGCCAATGGTGGAGCTTGCCATGATGAGTACCCAAAATGCTTGGCCGTAAGAGGTAATATTAGCCGTTGGGCTGCTCGCTTCAAAATATTGTAGCGCTGCCGCTCCTACGCCGATAATACAATAAATGATGATGACAACTAATAATGTTAAAAAGCGGGTTTTGTAGTTTTTCACCCCGTATTTATCTTGATGGTACAAAAAATCCATTACTATTCCTTTTCGTTGTCTTGTGCGAACTCGGTGAGCTCTTGCACCACCACTTTCTTGATGTCTAACTGCTTGCTTGAGTCTAACCCATACTTAACCGCAAGTAGCTCATAATCTTCACCACTTAATGATACCGTTAGGCGAGGGCGTTTAGGACGTTTAGAGCAGGGTAAGCCGAGAATGCTGCGGATTTGGTCGGAAGGACTAACGCCATCTTCGAGCGCTTGGCGACGAATTTGGTATTGGATCTTTTCATCCATGTCAAAGGCGACCTGAGTCGCCTTTATCGCTTTATTTGCACCTTGCCATTTCTTTGGCAGACTCTGCTTGTCTTTTTTATCGCTCATCATTTCTCGCTGTGTGGACTACATTAATGGCGCTATTGTGAATGTGTAAATTATTGACCTGGCCAAAATTCTCGAATATCGCTTAACGGACGATAGAGTGCAACCACAACATCGGTTTCACCGTCTTGATACACTTCGGCTTCGATACCATAGCGTTCATCATCGCTGATTGCACTATAGCGCTCAAAAGAATCGCCACGTTGCTGGGCAATCGAGTCATGACGATGATCTTTTTGATGAAAATATCCCATCTGAGCAAATTCACATTGGCGATATTGCTTACCGAGCCATTGTGAAAATTCAGGGAGTTCATCTTTAAGGTCGATCACGGCATTGCCAGGTTCGTCGAACAGCTGACCAAATTGATCAAGCGCAAACAATTGGCCAACCGTTTCACGATTAATCTTACGTGAAAAAACCAGTTCTTTTTTATCGTCGTCATCGATGCTCATGAAAATGAGTTCGCTGTTAGTGCCTTGCAGTACCCATTCAATCTCATTACCGCGTTCATACTCGTAAGTGTTCACTTGGGTAACTTCTAATTGTTGCCCGCGCAATTGCGCGGGTAGGGCAAAACTATCATCGAGTTTAATGATATCGCCAGCAATCAGCTGTGACGGCCGTTCGAGTACACGAACCGCCACTTTATCATCCGACTTTCCGAATAGGCTTTTAAGAAAGCCCATTAGCCTTGCTTCGCTTTCAGGCGGTCAAGTACAGAAGAAGCGCTGGTTTGGCTTTCGCTAATACCGGCTTGTGCAAGCTTATTCTTTAATGACTGGTCACTGTTCTCATCAGCTAGTTGCTCTGACGCTTTCAAACGGTCATCAAAGTTTTGTTGTTTCGCTTTGATACGCTCTAACGATTGCTTAGCATTTAGCAGCTTAGAGTTGCTGTTACTAAAGTTATCAGTGATTGCTGCCGTTGCCTTTTGCACACTTTCGGTGGTTTTCACCATGCTCAGTTGGCGCTGATGATCGGCAAGTTGACGTTCCGTGTTCTTAACCAGCTCTTTTAGACGTAATGCATTGCTTTGGTAGCTGTCGAAGGCTTGTTGTTGCTCGCTATGCTCAACCTCTAATGTCGCAATTTTTTCTGCAACTTCTAGTGCCAGTGGCTCGTTACCTTGAGTCAGTGCTGCTGTCGCATAACCTTCATGTTCAGTGATGCTGTTGCTGACGCGGTCTAATTCGCGTTGTGCCTGCATTTGCTTAGCCATTATGTTTGTTAAGTCACGTTTAGCTTGAGTTAAGTGATTTTGAGCATCACGGATCTCTTGGGCAAAAATACGTGTTGCGTTGGCATCAACTATTGCTTCACCAGCTTCAGATGCACCGCCACGTAATGCGGTAATAATTTTACTAAATATACTCATAATTTTTTCTCCTAATTAGACGAGGTAATCGCCCATTTCATTAATCACTTCTAGTGAGTTATCACTTAATACTGCTAACTCATGTTCAATATCTTCCATTGATGAGTTAACCGACAACGCACCAAAAATTACATATTTATCATCAATCTTTGAAAACGAGGATAATGGCATTGGGATATTCATCTCTACCATCGCTTCAAGCATTTCACTGCGGCTCGATTGTTTAACTTCGTCTTCGCCCCATAGGTAAGCGACACAAAGAACTTGATCTTCGGTCACTGAAACAAAAATCGGGATCTCTTCTCGACCGACAATAGTGACTTGTAATACATCGACTTCGCCAGCAATCGGTACACTGTCAAAATAGAATCCGGTGCTACTTTTTTCGCCGAGGTCATTAAGATGGTTTGCTATGTTGTGAATATTCATACTTTTCCTTTGTGACATATTATGTCCTGAGTGATAAATGTAGAACGTTAACTAAACGATGTCAACCCGCTTGCTTAATTTAGTTCGCTTGTTGGTACCAACTTTGTTCGGCACCCTGTTGGGATTCCCACGCATCCTGATGATAGCGATACAGTGAAAAACTACCTAATTCATTGATTTTTATATCTTGTCTGTTGTTGTAAAATGATTTTGAAAATTCAAAACTTCCTTGAATCAGTCCTTTTGTGAGCCATGACTCAAAATTCATCATTGGTAATCTAGCTAACCGTTGCCTTGGCGATTGGCCAGATAAATTAGCAATCGTCCAACCCCATTGACCAAAGCTTGGTACATTGTGGTGATATTGCTGGACATCTTGCCAGCCAGCCGCTTGGATTGTATTAGCTATACTAATGAATGCTTTTCTCGCATGGTAAGGCGAGGTGGATTGCACCACTAATAATCCATCATTGGATAACAACAACTTAACTTTTTGGTAAAAGGTTTTACTGTATAGTTTATTTAAGTCGGGATGTGATGGGTCGGGTAAGTCGATAATAATGGTATCGAAATTACGTTTCTCGCTCAGTAATTTTTCAATACCGTTAAACGCATCCGCATGAATGAGCGTTACTCGATCATCATTTAATGAATCTTGATTTAACGCTGTGATGTTAGACGCCGTCGACTGTAGTAAGTGCTGATATGGCTGCTTAAACAAGGCAACTAGCTCGCTATCCAAATCCATTAGGGTGACGCTTTTAGGCTGCCACAGCAGCACTTCACGCAGCGCTAACCCATCGCCACCACCAATAATGAGCACGTTGTCGTGACGAGCAGAGCCCGCCATTGCAGGATAAACTAAGAACTTATGGTAAATATGTTCGTCGTTACCATTAAATTGTAGTCGCCCGTTGAGGTATAGACTGACCACCGGCTGTGCTTTATTGGGTAACGCACGTTCTGTTATGACCACTTGGGCATAGCGTGTCTGTTGGCTATGAACCACTTGGTCTAGGTAGAGTGTGTCATTAAATTTTTGCGCCCATTGGCCGCCAAAATTAAAAATGGCCACCACTAATACACTGACTAATACATGGCCAAATAACAACCAGTACTTAGCAGTGATGTATTGTTTATAGCGTAACCAAAAGATGACACCCGCCAGCAGGTTGGCGCTGGCGGTGATGCTGGCACTGAGATTGATCTCAATTGAGAGCATAAAATAGATCCAAATCGCCGCCCCAGCTCCCGCGCCAATATAATCGGCGCCATAGATGGTGCCGGTATTGTGAACGAGATGTTTGGCGTGAATATGCTCGCGAATACGGGCGATAAGGGGGATTTCCATGCCAATAAACAAACCTAAAATGGCACCAATAGCATAAGGACTGTAATGAGTAATGTTGTAGAGGGTTTTAAATATCCCGCCTTGGGGCAGCGTATCAGCTGGCATATTAAACGTTTGAGCAATTAACGCCGGAATCAATTGTACCCACGCTATCGCGCCGGAAATAATCAATATTGCGCTACAACCAATCAGCGCAATGGTTAATTCTAACCACGCAAACCCAGTGAAGGCACATTTAATTTTTCGTGCCGCAAATGAACCAACGCCCATCGACACAATCATGATGCCGATCATGGTGTAAATAGCCGATTCTACGGCGCCAATAACTCGCCCCGCGAAATGCGACAGTAAATATTCATAGATTAGTCCACAGCCGGCTAACACCGCCATAATAGAGACTAATATGATGTCATCTAACAAACGCCCCTTGCTCGCAGGAGCAAAGGGCGTCTCTTCTTTATCAGTATTTTTCACAGAATTGTTTTTCGCTTAACTCATCAAGGCCATTAAGATTAATGACACCGAGATACTAATGACAAATTCAAGCGCCGCGACACCAATATTATGCTGATGGTCAACTTCGGCAGTTAAATCAATGCGTGATAATACGAGCTTCTTAACGAGCGGTACTAACACATAAAGCAATGAAATCATGATGACGCCAAAGATTAACCAGCCTAGCACATTCTCAACATAGGCCGTTGGGTTATAAACTAAAAAATTACTAGCGGCCGTTAGCGCAAAACCAGTCGCTATTAAAAAGCCAGCATGGCGAATTGCTAAGGCAACTTGTCCACCCGCAATTGCTTCCTGGAATTGAGCCCCTTGATTGCCGCGACGATAAGACGCCTCACGTAAACGGGTTACTAGGATTAATAGCGCTTGTGACACAACAAAACCACTCACAATTGCGATCGCAGTGTTAAGGTTTAAATCACTAGCCCATAATAGATTCGCGCGAATAATCAGTGCTGTTGCAATCAATGCGGCGGCATCGATAATCGCGACACTGATATTACCAACCGATATCTGCTCGGCTTTATCTAGGCCGTTCAGTGCAAACTTGTCATGGATAACGCGACCGAGTTTTATCAAGATCAGACCCGCCACACCGTAGAGCGACATGCCGATAATTTCTTGCTGATAGCTGGTACCTGCTTCACCGCTGATAGCACCTGTTAACACGATGGCTAATGCAAATAAGCTCCCCGCCAATGAGATGCCAAATGCGAAGTTATCTTTCTCAGCTAGCTCGTAAGTGGTATCCACACCAGCCCATAAGCCTGAAATAAAACGCATCGCGCACAAAAGGATAACCGCAATGACCAAATCAATGGCTAAGATCACCAAGATGTTTGGTTGATGAGTAAAAAGTTGTTGTAACTGTTCCATAATATTAATTCCTGTTATTTTCCACGGCTTACGCCGCGCGAAGTGGAACTGCGGCTATTTCTAAAACTTGAGTTGTTGTTATTGGAGTAGCTCGACTTAGTGCGAGAACTTTTGCTTGCTGTCGATTTGGCTTGGCGAGTTGCTGCCGTTTTTGCTTGGCTACTTTGACGCGACAAGCTACTGCCTCCACTACTACGTGAGGTACTGTATGGCGAGCTATAACGCTGGCCGGTACTAAAACTCTTTTTGGTGCTATTCCACACGGAAGTTTGCTTGCGACGCTGCTTGGGTGAGCTATAACGATAGCGGCCATAATCATTGTAATAACTATAGCGGCGGTGACGCCCCCACCGGTCATAAGAAACAGGATTGGAAAAGTTGGAGAACATCGCGTACATGCCATACCATTGCCAAAACGATGAACCACCACTGCCACTGACCCAATTGCCATAACCTGGGTTACCGACTAGCTGCGAGCCCGCACCAAAGTCTTCACCTTGGCTTGACGCTTGGCTCATTGCATTGACGCGTGCTAACGAACCAGCCGACATATCAGCCATAACATTTAGAGGATCGCTTAGCGCATCATTGAATAATGTCGGGTCAAGTGCTTGAACTAAGTTTTGTAACTCTTCTGCTTGCTCTTCTTTGGACATGAAGTTACTCGCGGTTGCACCAGCAACCACGCGCTCACTTAGGCCCTTAAACATCGTTCCTTCCTTAGTGCCATCGCGTTCTAAATGGCCTAATAAGGTGTCGAGTTCAGGGCGCTGTTTTTTCAGCACCGTTGCATATTGGGTAAGCAACATCGCATTGCGAATATCACCTCCGTCTAATTTAGTCGCGAGCGTGGATAGATTTTGTTGCGTTTTTGTTTGTAAAAACGCTATTTCGTCGTCAAGCGGGTCACTACACCCGAAAACGAGCAAGAACATCAGCAGCAGGCTAAATATTCTTATTGGCTTTTGTGCCATAAATACCTCGATAATGATATGGTTATGATTAGTTTTAGCAGCATTGGCATAATATGTCTAATGCTCAAGTGTAAATATTTGTGGATTAGATAGTATGACGTTAACGCATAGTAAAAATAATTTGCCACAGCCGCTTACTTTATTGGCTGAAGCACGCTTTGAGCAATTCTTTGAAGCGAATCAACAATTGCTCAGTACGATGAATGAAAAGCAGCGTCAATTGTTAATTCAAGCCTTTGGTTTAAGTGATTTTATTTTCGCACAGTTGACCGTGAATCCGCAATGGCTGACCATAATTTTTACGGACAATTTATTACACGTTATCCCACTTAATAACATTATCGATCAACATATTAGTCGTGCATTATTGACGTCCGGTAATGAAAAAGAGTTGGAACGAGATTTAAGGCAACAACGAAATTTTTTCCAAGTAATAATCGCATGGCGCGATCTGTGCCATCTTGTGCCGCTGCCTGACTCATTACTCGATGTTTCTCATTTGGCGCAAACGTTAATTATTGGTGCCCGTGATTGGCTAGTAGAGTACCTTGCGACGACATGGGGTTACCCTTGTGATGATCACGGTGTTAAACAACCGCTGTTGATTATCGGTATGGGTAAGCTTGGTGGTCGCGAGCTCAATTTTTCCTCAGACATCGACCTCATTTTTACTTATCCTGAGCATGGCCAGACGAGTGGCGGTCGGCGCACCACTGACAATCAACAATTTTTTGTTAAATTAGCGCAAAAGCTGATTAATGCCCTAGATAAACGTACCTACGACGGCTTTGTATATCGGGTCGATATGCGATTGCGCCCGTTTGGCAATTCAGGGCCATTAGTCGCTAGCTTTGCCGCGATGGAAGATTACTATCAGTTACAAGGACGTGATTGGGAGCGTTACGCGATGGTGAAAGGGCGGGTGCTTGGGCCCCAATGCGATTATGCTTTGCAATTATCTCAACTACTGCGCCCGTTTATGTTCCGTCGTTATATCGATTTCAGTGCGATTGAATCACTACGTCAAATGAAGCAAATGATCAATCATGAAGTGAGGCGCCGTGGCTTGACCGACAATATCAAGTTAGGTAGCGGCGGCATTCGCGAAATAGAGTTTATCGTGCAGGTGTTTCAAATGATCCGTGGCGGACGTGAGCCACAATTACAAGACCAATCACTGCTCAATACCTTGGTGCAGCTAGAAAAATTAGCGATATTTAACGCTGGCGAGGTGGCATCATTGCGCGCTAGCTACCTCTATTTACGCGCTTGTGAACAATACCTGCAACAGTTTGATGATAAACAAACGCAAACGCTACCAGACAATGACATCGACTGGGCGAGGCTGTGTTACTTAACAGGCAATACCTCACCGACAGAGTTTAGAGCGCAACTACAGCAACATCTCGATGTCGTCAGTCACCAATTCTCACTCGTGGTTGGCAGTGACGAACCGCAGGAATCGGCGCAACAAAAGGATATAAGTTTACTCAGTTTGCTATGGGATGCAGACCGTGAGTTTGACGGCGAGTCAGTACTTTTTGAGTTAGGCTATCAATCACCAGAGGCATTGTTTCAAACAATTCATGCCATTAAAGACGATTTTGATCGACGTTCGATGGGCCCACGCGGTATTGATGCGATGAATAAGTTGATGCCTTGGTTGTTACTGGAAGTTAAACCGCTATCGGACAATGTCGAAGTACTCGAAAGAATCGGTAAAATATTAAGTAAAATCGCCAGTCGCACGGCCTATATCGAGTTATTATGGGAAAATACTGGTGCACTTACGCAATTGGTTCGCTTGTGTCAGGCCAGTTGTTGGATTGCAGAGCAGATCACGCACTTTCCAATGTTACTCGATGAATTACTCGACCCTAAGTTACTTTATCAAGTGACGCCTATCGAAGATTATCCCAATGAATTACGTCGTTATTTACTGCGTATTCCTGATGATGACATGGAACAAATGATGGAAGGGTTGCGCCAATTTAAGCAGGTGCAACAGCTGCATATTGCATCAGCAGATGTCACGGGCGTGTTATCAGTCATGAAAGTTAGCGATCACTTAACCGCGCTAGCCGAAGCCGTCATCGGTCACGTTGTCGATCTTGCGTGGCATCAGATTAGTCAGCGCTTTGGTGAGCCTCGCCATGACGGTGACGAAAAAGGTTTTGCGGTGATAGGTTACGGAAAATTGGGCGGCATTGAATTTGGCTACGGCTCGGACCTTGATTTAGTCTTTGTTCACTGTGCTAATCAGGGCAGCATGACCGACGGTGACAAAGAGATAGAGAGTTATCACTTTTATCTTAAGCTAGCGCAGCGGGTAATCCATCTGTTTAATACCCGAACTAACTCCGGCATTCTCTATGAAGTTGATATGCGCCTGCGACCATCGGGTAACTCTGGGTTGTTAGTGTCCCATTTTGATACCTTTGTTGATTATCAAGGGCAAGAAGCGTGGGTGTGGGAACATCAGGCACTGGTGAGAACACGTATTGTCAATGGCGATCCGGCACTACAAACAAGATTTGATGCCGCTCGACATTCAATTTTACAAAGGGATCGAGATAAAGCGACCTTGCAACAGGATGTGGTAAAAATGCGGCTTAAGATGCGCGATAATCTATCAAAGGGCAGCGCCTTGTTGTTTGATATTAAACAAGATATTGGCGGGATCGCTGACATTGAGTTTATCGCCCAATATCTAGTGCTCGCCAATAGCCATCAATACCCTTTGTTGACTCAATACAGTGACAAAATCAGAATCTTTGAGGCGTTATCAAGCCATGGGTTATTAACGACGGAAGCCAGTAAATGTTTAGAAAGTATTTATTGTCAGTATCGTAATACCGGCCACCGATTTGCTTTGCAAAACAAGCCGAATATCATTGCTATTGATGTGTTTGAGAAAGAGCGGGAGATGGTGATAAACATCTGGGATCAGTTATTTGGAGATGTCACGGCATAAAAAAGGCCTAATGAATTCGTTTAATACATGTTAGTTAAAGGGATGTCGCAAAAGTTGAAGCGCGGCTGCCCCCGCCATTTATCGCCTTAAATTCTAAATTGGCCAATGAAAAAATCAGGGATGATTTATTATTCGCGCTATCCCTGCGCTCACCCCTTCGGGGCCAGCAGAGCTGTTAAAATTTATTCCCGATAAATTTTTAGTATTTGCCGCAGGCGTAGCCATGGATGGCGAAGTTAGAGCAACGCAGGAAGCCAAAGCCGAGATGCGGATCAAATACGGTATTGAACAGTCAATTTATCATTTAAGATCAGCGGTAAATAATCGGGTCGCCTTTGCAAATAACATCCCTGTTATTTGTCCTTCGGACCAGCTAAAGCTGTCTTAAAATTTTCCAGAAATTTTAATCTTTTGGATACTTTTTCTTTAAGACGCACAAATTGGTCTGGAACCAATTTTAACAGCCGCAGGCTGGCCCGTAGGGTGAAATACATGGATGTATTTCATAAAGAAAAGTATCTGGTGTGCGTACGCTATCATCCATTAAAACGGAGAAACCTGATAAGCACATCAAAAAATACTCCAAAGTTTGAATTTCTTCTTAACTAACGAACTCGTTGAGCCTTTGATGTTGAATGCTAGACTCTAGAATCCGCAATTTACGTTTGGTACTTGCGTGAGAATTTCACTGCCTATGTTATTAACATTGACCAAGTAACAGTCACTACCGTTAAGCACGCGATACGTTTGGGTTGGTGTGTTATTAACTACAATCGTTTTGTTAACGACCACTGGCTGATTATAACGGCCGTGTTGGTTGTAACCATTATGTTGATTGTAGTATGTGTGGCGATAACGCGGTTGATTGTAGCTCACATGGCTACTAACGTTATGATGTTTATTGTGGAAAATATTGCTCAATACTACACCGCCGATAATGCCGCCAATGATATGCTTAGCTTTATGATGGCTTTTGCGATGCTTCTTCTTATGGTTGCTATATTTTTGGTGGTTTGAGTGTTTGCTATAGCTGCTCTTTTTATGGTGATTGCCGTGACCATTGTTACCTGCTAAGGCTATTGGAGCGAAAACTAATGAAGAAACGATGCCTGCAATTAGGCTCAGTTTTATTGGTGTCATGTTCATGGTATTTCTCCCAAAACTAATAGATACACCTCAATACAGTCATTGAGGCTATACCATCAGACTAAGCCCTTCAAAATGAATCGAACCTTAATCAATATTTGATGTTGCCATCGAGTCCCAAACGTACTGGCCGACAGGCCCTAACACCTTATCACTGTGTTTAATTAGTCTAACTTCGCCAACGAGCTGTGTTTCGAAGTCGGTGATCATTAACGCAATTAACGCTCCACTTCTTAATTCGGACGCGATATTCGCCTTTGGCACAATAGCTACCCCTAAGCCATTACACAGCATCGATTTCATCGTTGCCATATCATTGGTTTTAAATTGCTGCGCTGCGCTGTGGATACCAAGTCGCTCAGTATCGAATGCAAGATTACTTTCGATCAGTGTCACGCTTGGTAAATGGCTTATTTCACGTAGCGTTGTTGGATAAGGCGCTGAAACAAGGCTTGGCGCTGCAGCGAGCACTAATTCAAACTCGCCAATCTTAGTGCTGAAATAGTCGCCTAAGCCATGAAACAAGTGAAACCAGGTGCCAATGGCAATATCCACTTGGCCACGATCTATTTGTTCGAGGGCTGAAAGACGAGACCCCGAGATCAGCTGAAATTCGGTGATCGGGAAACGTTCTTTCGCCGCTTTCACTTCGGCTACGATATCATCAGGCTGACACACGGGTTCAAACCCAATCTTAAACAGTGATTCATCACCTCGGGCTAACTGACGGCCAATCGAATCAAGTTGCGAAGCGTCACTGAGGAGCAATTGTGCCTGCCGATAAAAGATTTTTCCCTGCGGCGTTAATGTTAGTCGATAGCTGTCGCGGTCTAATAGCAGAATATCGTATTGTTGTTCCAGCTTCTTAATCGCCATCGACAGTGCGGGCTGTGTCTTAAACAACGCATTAGCAGCGGCTTTTAAACTACCAAGCTCTACTATCCTTTGTAACACTTTGAGTTGTTCTAACGTCATACGAGCCTCGATGTTAGTTAAATTTTATTTATATTGATTTTAATTTTATATAAATTTTATTTCAAGTGGTAATCTTTTATTATTAGGTAATATCCTCTCACCACTTTTTTAAGGTACACCATGAGTTTTCAGAAGTTATCGATCAAACTATCGTTAGTCTTAGCATGTAGTCTAGGTTTAATGGCGTGTAGTGAGCCAGACCAACAGCTTGAACAGAACGTATCACCGATGGTTAAATTAATCGATGTTGGCGATATCATTCAAGGCTCCATGCGCCAATTTCCAGCGGTAGTGGAAGCAAATACCGATAGTCATCTTGCGTTTCGGGTCGGTGGCGAGATTCAGAACTTTAAAGTGAAAGCCGGTAACCGGGTGAAAAAGGGCCAAATATTAGCGCTACTTGATCCCACTGACTTTGAAATTAGCGTTAGCGATCGTGAGGCACGACATACCTTAGCCTTGTCACAATTTAATCGTACTGAAGAATTGCTGAAAAGAAAATTGGTGTCGCAATCGGCATTTGATGAAGCTACTGCAAATTTGTTAGTGGCGAAATCTAACTTAAGAAGTGCCAAAGCGGCATTAGAATACACCATGTTAAAAGCGCCATACGACGGCATCATCGCGCGGGTACATGCTGAGCAGCATCAAAATATTCAAGGGCAACAGCTAATTCTTGATATGCAGAATCTCGACAGCATTGATGTCTCGATTCAGATGCCAGAGCGTTTAGTGGCGATGATTGATAAAAATACCTCATACCAACCACAAGTTAGTTTCGATTCTATCCCAAACAAACAGTATAAATTGTCAGTTAAAGAATGGGATACCCAAGCAAACCCAGTGACTCGTACCTTTAAGATTGTCTTTACGATGCCAGTCTCGCTAGGTACCAATATTTTACCGGGCATGTCTGGCACCGTGTATGTCGATTTAGCGCATGTGACCACCGAAAATTTCAAGCACATTGTATTACCTGTTGCAGCGGTATTCTCTGCCGAAGATAAGCCAAGCGATCATCCGCAGCAATATGTATGGATCGTTAACAAAGAGCTTAAAGTAGCGCGTCACGCAGTGTCAGTCGGGCAGTTAACCGCTCAAGGTGTTGTGATTGAGAGTGGTTTATCGGGTGACGAAATCATTGTTGGCGCTGGTGTGCACTACCTTAACGAAGGTATGACAGTGCGCGCTTGGCAACGCGAGCGAGGTCTATAATGGATATCGCAAAGTTGTCGATTGACCGTAAAGTGATCAGTGGCATGTTTACCATGTTGCTGCTTATTGGTGGGATTATTTCATACAATAGTTTAGGGCGTTTAGAAGATCCTGAATTTACCATTAAAGAAGCAATGATCGTCACTAGCTATCCCGGTGCTAGTCCGATTCAGGTTGAAGAAGAAGTCAGTTATCCAATCGAAAATGCACTTCAACAATTACCTTATGTTAAAAAAGTCGAGTCGATTTCCACACCTGGTTTGTCACAGATTCGCGTTGAAATGAAAGGAAGGTATCGTAAGCAAGAGCTGCGCCAAATATGGGATGAGGTCAGGCGCAAAGTAAATGATCTCTCTGGTAGTTTTCCTGACGGTGTTTATCCCTCCCGCGTGATCGATGATTTTGGTGATGTGTTTGGCGTGCTATTAGCAATCACCGGCGATGGCTATTCGTATGAAGAGCTAAAAGAATATGCCAATTACTTGCGCCGTGAACTGGTCTTGGTCGATGGTGTGGGCAAAGTCACCATGGCGGGTGTGCAGTCGGAAGAAGTCGTGGTGGAGATATCCCGTAGTCGACTCGTTGCACTTGGGATCCCACAGGTGAGCATCTTTGAGCAATTACGTAGTCAAAATACCGTATCAAATGCCGGGAAAATCAAGGTGGGTGATGAGTCGATCCGTTTTCATTCAACCGGTGAGTTCCAAGACGTAAAAGAGCTTGAATCCCTAATTATCTCAGCGTCAGGTAGTAGCGAGCTAATTTACCTAGGCGATGTCGCTAGCGTCCGCCGTGAATACGTCGAAGTGCCTAGTAATATCATCAATTATAACGGTGATCAGGCGTTGCTCGTTGGTGTGTCATTCTCGAGCGGTGTTAACGTTGTCGATGCGGGTCAGTTGGTCAATAAACGGTTGCACGAGTTAGAATACTTCAAACCATTAGGGCTCAACGTTAGCACGGTCTACGATCAGCCTAAAGAAGTAGAAGGCTCGGTGAGTAGCTTTATCATCAGTCTTGCACAAGCGGTTGCTATCGTTATCGTGGTATTACTACTCTTTATGGGGGTGCGCAGTGGCTTGTTGATCGGTTTTATTTTACTGGTAACCGTCTTTGGTACCTTTATTTTCATGAATTTCATGGCCATCGATCTACAACGTATTTCGTTAGGTGCGTTAATTATTGCGCTTGGAATGTTGGTGGATAACGCCATTGTGGTGACCGAAGGTATCATCATCGGAATGAAGAAAGGGCGCACCAAGATTGAGGCTGCCAGCGATATCGTGAAGCAAACAGTGTGGCCGTTACTCGGTGCCACAGTGATAGCTATCACGGCATTCGCCCCGATAGGTTTATCATCTGATTCAACTGGCGAATTTGCTGGTAGTCTGTATTGGGTTTTATTGATTTCATTATTATTGAGTTGGGTCACTGCGATTACACTAACGCCATTTATGGCAAGCTTGTTTTTTTCCGATAAGGATTTGGTTGAGAGTGATAACAGCGATCCGTATCAGGGTGCGGTATTTACCAGCTATAAAGCGATGCTGGCATTTTGTTTACGTTTTCGTTGGACATCTGTTACTGCATTATTGATGTTATTAGTGATGGCGATTATTGGCTTTGGTAACGTTAAACAGTCATTCTTCCCAGATTCGAATACGCCGATGTTTTATGTTGATGTTTGGCGTTATCAGGGTTCAGACATTCGCGCCACCCAACAAGATCTTGAAGTAATAACCCAGCATTTATTAACGCAAGAGGGTGTCACTCAGGTGACCTCAACTGCCGGTAAAGGCACTGTTCGCTACATGTTAACTTATGCGCCAGAGAAAACGTATCAAGCATACGGCCAATTGATTGTGCGAGCAGAGAACCGCGCTATTCAACAGCAGGTGATGCAAGATTTACGTGGTTATCTACGTGATAACTTCCCGAATGCGTTAACCAAGATTCGTCCACTAGGAATAGGCCCAGCGGTTGACTCCAAGGTAGAAGCGCGTATTTCCGGGCCAGATCCTGATGTTCTGCGCCGCCTGGCTAACGAAGTTAAAAACATTATGGTCGCCAACCCACAAGCAACCAATGTGCGCCATGATTGGCGCCAACGTAGCAAAGTGATTCGTCCGGTGTTTAATGAAGCGATGGGACGCCGTGTTGGTATCACCAAAGCTGATTTAGACGAATTATTACTCGTTAGCTTTAGTGGTAAAGCGGTCGGACTTTATCGTGATGGCACCCAGATGTTGCCGATTGTGGCGCGAGCACCAGCCAATGAACGACTATCGGTTGATAGCCTAAATGCATTGCAAATATACAGCCGAACATTGGGCCGCTATATTCCGGTGTCACAAGTGGTTGAAGGGTTTGAAACCCATTGGGAAGACTCTGTCATTCATCGTCGCGATCGTAAGCGTACTATCACGGTCAAAGCGGATCATGATTTACTCGGTAATAGCACCGCGGATGTATTGTTTAAACAACTGAAACCACTGGTGGATGAAATTGAATTGCCACACGGTTACACCCTAGAGTGGGGCGGTCTTTATGAAGCGTCAACCGATGCCCAAAAAGCGCTTATTAGCGGACTGCCATTAGGTTATTTAGTGATGTTCATGGTGACGGTATTATTGTTTAACTCCGTTCGCGCTCCACTAGTAATATGGGCAACCGTGCCAATGGCAGTGATTGGTGTTTCGGGTGGGCTCTTGATAATGGATGCGCCGTTTAGCTTTATGGCGCTGTTAGGCATGCTCAGTCTCACGGGAATGTTGATAAAAAATGGCATCGTATTAGTTGATCAGATTAATATCGAATTGGAGTCTGGTTCAGCACCAGTAATCGCCATCGTTGACGCTGGTATCAGCCGCGTTCGACCGGTGGCCATGGCCGCAATAACCACAATTCTGGGGATGATCCCGTTGTTGTTTGACCCATTTTTCCAATCGATGGCAGTGACGATAATGTTTGGCCTCGGGTTTGCGACAATACTAACCTTGGTCTTTGTACCACTGTTTTACGCGATTTTTTTTAGAATAAAAAATATACCGTAATTATCCCGTTACAAAAAGCCACTTTATAGTGGCTTTTTTTGTACGCAGCGCGTAGTAAAAAAGGTATAGTAGAGCCAATTATATTGCCAAGAATGGAGTCGGCATGGCCACCTCAAAACAAATTATATTACCAATCGCTGTCATATTGGTCGCAGTGGCGGGTTTCGTCGGTTTAAATCAGTTGAAAGAGCCCATCGAAGAGAAGGACGAGGTCACATTTTCTCCTCTTGTTAAAACCACGCCATTACAGGTGATCACTCATCATCTACACGTTTCCTCACAGGGGATGGTTAGTCCAAAAGAACAAACAAATTTAGTCGCTCAAGTTGGCGGTCAGGTCGTATCCATTTCTGACAAGTTTATTAAAGGTGAATTTGTAAAGAAAGGCACGGTGTTAATTCATATCGACCCAAGTGATTATAAGTCCTCATTGGTTGAAGCGCAGGCCAACCTTGCAGCAGCGCGCGCAGCCCTGCAATTGGAGAAAGCACGTGGTCATGTCGCACAAAGTGAGTGGGAAAAAATTAATAATGCCAAGCCTTCTGAACTGGGCTTAAGAAAGCCACAGTTAGCCCAAGAAGTAGCTAAGGTTCGCGCCGCTCAAGCTTTAGTAAGCAAAGCACAGCGTAATCTCGATCGCACCACCATTGTTGCGCCTTATGACGCGATCATTAACGACCGTAACGTCAGCTTAGGCAGCGTTGTTAATAGTGGCACCATGGTTGGCATGCTTTCGGCCACCAATGTCGCACAGATACGATTGCCGATTGCTGACAAAGATCTCGCCTATTTACACAACGATGGTATTGGCGCGATCGTTAGCTTGTTTGCCAATTTCAACGGCAAGAAAACATCATGGCAGGGAACCATTGTTCGTAATGAAGGTGTTATCGATAAGGCGTCACGGATGCATTATTTGGTCGTGGAAGTAAATCAACCGTATGCAAGTAAAAAACCATTGCGTTTTGGTAGCTATATAACCGCTAAAATTACCGGTGAAACCATTAATAATGTCGCCCTTGTGCCGCGCCATTTAGTGGTTGATAACCAACTAGCGGTGTTGTCGAAAGACTCGACACTGCACTTTCAACCGATTAATGTGATTCGTGCTCAAGAAGATCAAGTCTTGATCCGCGGTGAGTTTGAACCAAACAGTGAATATATCACTAGCGCATTAACCTATCCGATTGAAGGCATGATGCTCAGTGTTAAAAGCATTAAGGAAGTCTTGTGAGCCAACGTGAAACGGGAATAATTGCATGGTTTGCGCGCAACAGCGTGGCAGCCAACCTCATGATGTTGTTTATTATCATTGGCGGCATCTTCATGTCGATGACGATTCGCAAGCAGATGTTTCCACTGGTAGAAACCAATTGGGTTGAAATATCAGTGCCTTACCCCGGCGCTGCGCCTCAAGAAGTGGAAGAGGGCATCACGATCAAGATCGAAGAAGCGCTAAATAGCGTTGAAGGTCTGAAACGAGTCATTAGCTATTCTAATCGAAGCTATTCACAAGCGTGGCTTGAGGTCGATGTTGATTACAACACCCAAGAAGTGCTCGATGAAGTTAAACTGCAAATTGATGCCATTTCAAGTTTTCCTGATGGTATGGAACGGCCCATCGTTCGGCGTGATAAATTTCGCCAAGAGGTGATGTATATCAGTCTGTATGGCGATTTACCTCGGCCCTATTTAAAAGATTTAGGCAAGATTATTCACGATGAAATCCGTGATTTGGGGATTGTAAATATCACCCAATACATGGGCGGATTGGATTATGAAATTAGTATTGAAGTCGATCAGCACAAGTTGCGTGAATATCAGTTAACCTTCGTGCAGCTAGCCGATGCTATTCGCTCGAATGCGGCTAATATGTCGGCGGGTCAAATTCGCGCAGAAAACGGCATGATCTCGATGCGGGTGGAAAACCAAGCCTATGACAAACTCGCGTTCGAAAAAATCCCTGTGGTGCAGCGTAGTGACGGCACCATCGTCTACCTGAGTGACGTTGCAACGGTTATCGATGGTTTTGTTGAGGGACTGCAATATTCGAAATTTAACGGTAAAAATTCGGTCACTATTTTTGTTGGCGCGTCGAGTGATCAAAGTATTCCTGAAATATCAGAACGTGTTAAGGCCTACATTGCGCAGAAAAATCTTGAGTTACCACCACAAGTTCGCCTAGAGCCGTGGGTAGATATGACCTTCTATCTACAAGGTCGTCTCGACATGATGATGGATAATATGCTGTCCGGTGGCGTGTTAGTGTTCCTTATTTTGGCGTTGTTCTTAAGGTTTAGGTTAGCGTTTTGGGTCATGATGGGGCTGCCGGTGAGTTTCCTCGGTGCCTTGTTATTTATGCCAATGGAAGCGATTAATGTCACCATTAACGTGACCAGCTTGTTTGCCTTTATTCTGGTGCTCGGGGTCGTGGTCGATGATGCGATTGTGGTGGGTGAGAGCGCCAGTGAAGAAATTGAAAAACACGGTCACAGCTTAGATAACGTTGTGCGTGGCGTTAAGCGTGTTGCGACACCAGCCACCTTCGGGGTATTAACCACCATTGCGGCGTTTGTACCGATGTTATTAAGCACGGGTCCTGAGTCTGCAATGTCTCATTCTATCGGTTATGTCGTGGTGTTATGTTTGTTATTTTCACTGGTGGAATCAAAGCTGATTTTACCGGCGCATTTAGCGAAAATGAACTACAGCAATCCCAATAAAAAGTCATTTATGTATCGTGTACGCGGGTATATCGATGGTGGTCTGCAACGCTTTGTTCGCGGTTATTACCAACCATTCCTGGTGCGCGCCATTCATTATCGTGTCACGGTGTTGTGTACTTTCATCGGTGTCTTATTACTCGGTGTCGGTTTATTTAGTAGCGGCGTTGTACGCTTCATTGGCATGCCACAAATCCCGCATGACTTTCCGCGTATAGCTATCGAAATGAAACAACAAAGCTCAGAGCAAGCAACATTAGATGCGATGCGTGAAGTGGAAAAAGTACTTAAAAATATCGACTTGGCCATTGAAGAAGAATATGGCGCTGGCGTTATCGACCAAACATTCTCGCAATTACAATCGCGCAATAAAGCGGAAGTGATGGTTAAGATGACCGACCCTGAGCTACGTCAACTCGACACCTTTGAAGTCGCAGCGCGCTGGCGTGCAGCTATGCCAGATATTGCTGGCCTTAAGTCACTAACCATTTCAGATAATTTGTTTGGTGGTGGTCGTGATGATGGCGATGTCAGCTTTAAATTGATCGGCTTAGACGATGATCAATTGTTAGCCGCCGCCGCCGCATTGAAACAAAAACTCGGTAAAATTGCGGGTGTGTCAGACATCAATGATTCACGTCAGAGTGCGACTCAAGAAGTGCAATTTAAGCTTAAACCATTAGCGCTTAGTTTGGGCTTGAGCTTGCGTGACGTTGCATCGCAGGTTAACTTTAGCTTCTACGGCCTTGAAGCACAGCGGATCATGCGTGATGCGCAGGAAATTAAAGTGATGCTGCGCTATCCATTGTCGCAACGTAGCTCAATTGGCCACATCGATGACACGCTGATCTTTACCCAAAGTGGCCAAGGTGTGCCGTTATCAGAGCTTGCGACAATCACATTGACCGACGGTGTCAATCGTATTCGACGTGAAGACGGCAAACGTACGGTTAACGTTTGGGCCACGGTCGATAGCGCGATTCTTGAGCCGATAAAATTAGCACAAGAGATCCGTGATGAATTTATGCCGACATTGTTGGAGCAATACCCAGCAGTGGACAGTGAGGTCGCTGGTCGCGTGCAAGAAGAAATGGACGGCGCAGCAAAACAGTTTCGTAACTTTGTGTTGTCGATGTTGGTTATCTTTGCCTTGCTCGCGGTGCCATTACATTCCTATTCACAGCCGTTAATTATTATGTCGGTTATTCCATTTGGCGTGATTGGTTCGGTATTAGGTCACATGATATTTGGCTTAGATTTAAGCACCATGTCGATGTTTGGCATCATTGCGGCAGCAGGCGTGGTGGTGAATGACTCGTTAGTGATGGTGGACTTTGTCAACAAAGCCCGAGAACAAGGGATGGCATTAAAAGACGCGGTTATTGAGTCGGGAGGACGTCGTTTTAGAGCGATAACCCTGACCTCTCTCACCACGTTTATTGGCTTATTACCGATTATGTTTGAGCCGAGTATGCAGGCTAAAATAGTGATACCAATGGCGATATCACTCGCATTTGGTGTTGGCTTTGCCACGGTGATCACGTTAATCTTAATCCCGTGTCTCTACGTTTTATTAGAGGATGTTAAAGCCTTACCTAAGAAAGTGATTGGACTATTTAAACGAACCAACACTACAGATGTTCGTTTAAACTAAATGCATTTCGCCGGCTTTGGCAAGCCGGCGATACGTGTTGCCTGTTTAGCCGGGCCATTGGGAAACAATGAATAGAGGTAGCGACTGTTGCCTTTTTCTGGACCATACTCTTTCGCCATCGCTTTAACTAACATCCGCATCGCTGGGCTGGTGTTAAATTCGATATAAAATTGGCGAATAAAGCGTACCACTTGCCAATGTTCATCACTGAGTTCTATCGCTTCGAGCGCCGCAATATGCGTGGCAAGCTCATCATTCCAATCACTCAAATTTAATAAATAATCGTGCTTATCAACGTCATAAACAACGCCGTTATATTCAATACCTGTACTCATGGCTTACCAGTTCATTAAAGGGTGAGAGTCCACTGTCAGCTCGACAAATTGCGCCAAACTAATAATGGATATGGTGGGATGTTGCTGCGCAATCTGTAGTAAACCACGAGCGATTAAATCGCTTTCCAGAGCGTACACCTTAACAAAGTGATGTGACTCAATAGATGTTGTCACCGCGATCACGCTATCTTGCGTCAACACGAGCGCTGCATTAGTCTCAGTGTTCGGCAGGGGATTACTAAATGGGCTTTGGCTGGCAATAATTAGCATCATTAAAACGTTATTAGTTGGTCGAATTGAGTCAGTTTAGCAAACCATTGCGATGGTGTTAAACACTGACCGTCAATAATTAAGTCTTGATCACTTAATCCGCGCGCTGTTAATGACTGCTGGCAAAAATAGATCTCTTCTACGTCATACATCTCCAGCAGGCCAAAGGTCTTGCTGAGCTCTTTATTGCCCGTCAGCGTGCCGTCAGTGCCTTGGTGCAACTGAAATAGGCCATCGTCACTAAAAAATATCGCGATAGGGCGGTCATAACTGGCATTGGCTAGCGCCATATCCAAAGACTCTCGATAACTTATACCGCCAAATGGCGCAGACTTATTAATAATTGCTAATGATTTCACGCACCACTCCCTTAAAATTGTATCAGTTTATCGCTGCCGCTCGAGGCTTCAACGAATTCACCCAAGCCACCGAGTCTAAAGCCGCTCGCTAAGTTCTGGTGCTCAAAATGCTGTTCTTTGGCGAGTTGACTATCAACAATCCCGCGACGTAATGAGGCAGCAACGCAGCTAATCAGCTCGATATCATGCTCGCTATGGAGTGCTTGCCATTGTGCGACTAAATTGACCTCATCGCTCGCAGGGCTCACTAATGCGTTGGTATTGTGGACGCCAGCTTGGTAAAAAAACACCTGACTAATCTGATGCCCTTGAACAATAAGCTCATTGGCAAACTGATAGGCGCTATGCGAACCTTGGCTGTTCACATCGCTGTTGATGAGTAAAACATAGCTTATTGTCATGTCGATAACCGAAAATTAAGGAAAAAATGGCCAAAAAAAAGCCCCGCCGAAGCGGAGCTCATAATACGTGAAAAAGTAACTAAGCTAAAGGAGCTTAGTCCTCTCCCATACCGATAAGTGCTAATAGGTGAATAAATAAGTTATAGATATTCAAGTAAAGCGACACGGTAGCGCGAATGTAGTTAGTCTCGCCGCCGTTAACGATACGGCTGGTATCATATAAGATGAAGCCAGACATTAGCATCACAACCGCTGCGCTAATCGCAAGGCTTACTGCTGGTACTTGGAAAAACATGTTTGCAAGCATTGCAACAACCACAACAATCATACCAATTGACAAGAAGCCAGTCATGAATGAGAAGTCTTTCTTGGTTGTTAACGCGTAAGCAGATAAACCAAAGAACACTAATGCGGTGCCACCAAGGGCTTGCATAACAATACTTGTACCATTGCTCATCGCAAGGTAATGAGTAAGGATAGGGCCGAGTGCCATGCCCATACAACCGGTGAACACGAAGGTCCAAATTAGGCCTTGCGCGGTGTCAGCTTTCTTATGCACGATGAATAAACTAACCATACCGGCGATGATAAATCCGATGTAGCCGATCATGCCTAGGTTCATTTGCATAGAGATAAATGCAGTGAATGCACTAAAGGTAAATGTCATCGCAAGTAATGAGTACGTATTGCGAAGAACTTTGTTGGTGGCCAGGGCAGATTCTGCGCTAGCACTATAGGTTGTGCGATGTTCCATAAAAACTCCGTTTTGAAAATATTAAGTAAACTATAGCGACTATATCATAACTTTGCCAATGTCATAATATGACATGATTGATTTATAATCATTTGGCGTGTTAATTTGTAAAAGGTTCAATTAAATTTAAAAATAAGCAGATTTAGGCTTGCAATAACATCTGGTTACTATACTATACACCGCGCTGGAGAGATGGCAGAGTGGTCGAATGCACCGGTCTTGAAAACCGGCAACGGTTTATCCCGTTCTAGGGTTCAAATCCCTATCTCTCCGCCACTTAATATAGAAAAGCCCGCTAACATTAACTTGTTAGCGGGCTTTTTGCTTTCTCGGACGTGGTAAAGGCAATGGTTTATTGCATCGCCTGATAATGAGGCTTTAAAGAAATTGCCGATTTCTCGTAATTATCGAGCGTACAGTATGCATGGTTTTTACAAGGGATACTTTTTAATGTATTGAATTTATCGGGTAATATACTTTTAATACGCAGCATATATGGCTGAGCTCTGCCATGTATGCCGCAATGCAATCTTTCTACATAATAAAAATGGTATCTTTGATTATGCTTATTGCATACGTCATTGCATTTTAAAGTATTATTTACTAGTCTTGTTGTACATTAAGTCTACGTCGTTCCGGTATTATCGTGAATTCCGTATAATATACTGTTAGGCTTACTTTTGTAGCCGCTATAGCATATTCAATAAAATTTAAAAGGACTCTCATGAACTTAATACCTCTAGACGGGAACACCGCTCAATGGATTTGGCAGAATTTAATTCCGAAGTCAGGTCAAGCAGACTCAGTTCAAGGTGAGATTCTAAGAGCAATCGAAAAGTTAGCTTGGGAGGCACAAAAAAACGGGAACATTAATTGGGACATTGGGTTCGAAAAGTTAATCTCGTTTCTAAAAGAAATATTATTGACAGAGAGTTCATTTTCAACAAGAACCTTAAAATTAATTGAGCATGACTTATCTAGACTGGAAAATTTTATTCTTCCGACAGAGCTTGAAAGTCGAGAACAAGCACATCTATTGCCGTGTGTTGACGATGCGCTTTATGATAGATTAGAGGGCTACTTAGTCGAGTTTTGCACGTACAATCAGCAGGTTATTCCACGTAGCATTGATGCTGAACTGTTTAGGTAAAGCCTAACAAGAATCCAAAGTCCGACAGCTAACACTGTCGCATTTTTTGCAAACAACAAAAGCGCAAAAAACCACGCCAGCACGCTGCGGCTTGGATTGGCGTTAAACGTCAAGGGTGGAATTGAGTCTAGTGTTAATTTTAATGCAACCACATCCCTCGAATGGCTATAAGCTAGGTCTTGCTCTAGCTGCGGTAGCAGGGTTAGCTTTAGTAATGTTTCTTTTTATATTTGATGTGGTCACAGTATTCAAAGGTTCTTTAATAACATTCGGAGTTGGCACATTGATTTATTATTATGCGCTTCCACTTTTTGCCAAAAGACCTAACTATATCGGTGACATTCCGAGTAAGCAGCTTGTTCGAGTGAACTTGTTTCCTTATGGTATATTTACCACCTGCTGCGTGTTTGTTGCTTTCCTTGCTTGGTACATAGACGTTTAACAAGTCTATAAACAAGGACAAATTTTAGCTACGCATTTTGTGTTGCCGCTGCGCGTCAGTATTACACAATCTGCTTCACAAAAAAATTCGCCTGTTATAGAGGCGTTAAATGTACGCCAATATTGAATCGTGTGTTGTGCTGGAAGAATGCGACTTAGTGTTAGCAATATGAGTGTTTTGTGGTTTTACCATGCACAAATAATAAGTGATTTTTAAAGCAGACTTTTAGCTAAAGTACTGTTTTGGGTATTAAACACGGGCTTTAAAAGCAGTAATTACACTTTGTAATAAACAGGCTTTTAGGCAAATAAAAAACCGTTGAATGATCAATGGCAGTTTTAATGTAGAGCCAATATTTAACAAGTTTAGACAGCGCGACGCGAAAGAAGCGCGCCTGCTAAAAGCGTTAGCAGTACTTATGAAATTTCAAATACTGAAAAACTTGGAATCACATCTTATTAAATTGAGGGTTCCAACAGAATACAAAAGCCTTGCGATGGCACTAGAGTCACAGCTAGGGAAGTACTCAACATTGATCATTTTTCCGCATAACCGAAAGGATATCGTAAAAAGTTCACTTGTGGTAAAAGCGTTGGAAAGGCTGGAGCAGCCTCACGCTTTAAGCTTGGTGGTTGTGGGCGGCTGCTTTACATCTGAATCCGTTCAATTGCTTAATTTAAGGAAAGCGTACTTCCTATCTCTTTCTGAATTTAATTGGACTGATGCAAGTAGCATAGGTATCCAAGGCACTCAGAAAGGTTAGTACGAATGTACTGCTAACAAGCCCATGAAGTCCGATTCTGCAACGCTATCACATTGGTTGCAAAGGAAAAAGGCGCAACAAATGCGCCAGCATTGCTCACGGCTTATGGGGGCGTTATGTTTTTAAGATTAATTTAACTTTTA
>Ga0209395_1000449_pt1 | contig 61008 bp, 55 predicted proteins | sample GOMGulsemesocosm_3_FD_184635 | JGI IMG/M metagenome (GOLD analysis project Ga0209395, IMG submission 184635) | Methane-oxidizing microbial communities from mesocosms in the Gulf of Mexico - GOM9D Gulf of Mexico (SPAdes) (version 2) | ecosystem: Environmental > Aquatic > Marine > Cold seeps...
CGATATCACAGATTTATATTTTTGACAGATTTGGTAAATTGTTGAAGCAATTAGATCCAGATGGAGAAGGTTGGGATGGAACCTATAATGGTAATCAAATGCCAGCTACGGATTACTGGTTTAAGATTATGTATATAGAAGGAAATGACAGTTCTCAGAAAGAGTTCAAAGCTCATTTCTCTATAAAGAGATAAAGGAATACTTTAATTATAACTAAAAAAAGCCCTCACATATGTGAGGGCTTTTTTTAGTTATGATTAATAATATATATCACTTCTGATTAGACATAAAATAAAAAACCACGCTACTCAGCGTGGTTTTTTATTTTATATATAGAGTTTTTATTTGTGTATTTCCATAAACTCTTCAGACTTTATAACCATTTGTTTGCTTCCAGTATAGAAAGGAATACGTTGGTGTAACTCTGTAGGTTGTATATCCATTACTCGTGTAAATCCATCACTAGCTTTACCTCCTGCCTGTTCAGCAATAAAAGCCATAGGGTTACATTCATATAGTAAACGTAGTTTTCCGTTTGGCGCCGTTTTACTTCTTGGATAGATGTAGATACCACCTTTTAATAAGTTCCTATGAAAGTCAGCTACTAAAGATCCAATATATCTTGCAGTATATGGCCTGTCACCTTCTTCTTCTTTACAGTAGTTTAGATATGCTTGCATTCCTTTTCCAAAGTGAGCATAATAACCTTCACTTATTGAATAAATTTTACCTGTTTCTTTAATTTTCATATTTGGGTGTGACAAATAAAAAGTTCCTATAGCGGGGTTTAATGTAAAGCCATTAACACCATCACCGGTTGTAAATACCATCATGGTAGATGTTCCGTAGGCAACATAACCTGCAGCAACTTGTTTATTTCCAGGTTGTAAGAAATCTTCTATGGTTACAGGAGTACCAGCAGGTGTTACTCTTCTGTATATAGAGAATATTGTTCCTACAGAAACGTTAACATCAATGTTAGACGAACCATCTAATGGGTCCATCATTAATACATAGTTGTTTTCATTCTTTTTATTACTCCCTTCTACAATTACGAAATCATCTTCTTCCTCCGAAGCAATCCCACAAACAATTTCTCTGTTTATTAAAGTCTCTTTGAAAATATCATTTGCATAGACATCCAATTTTTGCTGCGCCTCACCTTGAACATTAATTTCTCCTGCAGCTCCAGTAATATCTACCAATCCAGCTTTTCTGATTTCATGGTTAACAACTTTTGCAGCAAGTCTGATTGAATTAATTAACCTTGAAAGTTCACCAGAGGTATATTTAAAACTCTGTTGGTTTTCAATAATAAATTCACCTAATGTTTTGTGTTTATTTGTCATAAGTAGTTGTGTGTCTTATTTATTGCAAAACTACACAAATTATTTGTTTTTATAAGTAACATATTAATAGACTAAGCTATAGAAAACTAACAAAAAATAGTACTTTAGTTAGCTGATTGATTTGTTCCATATATTTTGTTAAATATAGAAGACTGATTAGGATAGTAAAAGTTATAAATATAACTTTGTGTGAAATTATTAAAAACTGAATTAAAGAATGTCTTTTAAAATAAGAGTAGCTTGTAAAGCGGATTTTTCAGAGGTATTAAAACTTATTAAGGAGTTGGCGGATTTTGAAAATGAGCCTAATGCCGTACAAGTGACTGTTACTGATCTAGAAAAAGATTACGAGAATAAATTATTTAACTGTTTGGTTGCAGAAGATCAAAATACTATTGTAGGAATTGCATTGTATTATAACCGGTATTCTACATGGAAAGGGAAAACAATTCATTTAGAAGATTTGATGGTAACTAAAAACCAAAGAGGAAGAGGAGTAGGGAAAGCACTATTGAATGCAGTAGTAGAAAAAGCTAAAGCAGATAAATTAAGAAGAGTGGAGTGGAATGTGTTAGATTGGAACACACCTGCAATAGATTTTTATAAAAGTGTTGGAGCAACAGTTTTTAATAATTGGTTGGTAGTACAACTAGATGAAAAAGGAATAAATAAGTATTAAGAATGCAAGTATTTAAGTTTGGTGGAGCTTCAGTGAAAAATGCTGAAGGAGTAAGAAATGTAGCCAAGGTATTACAGGAAATCGGATATCAGGAAATCTTAGTGGTTATATCGGCTATGGGTAAAACTACTAATAAATTAGAGTTAGTAGTAAAAGCATATTTTGAAGAAAAATCAAAACAGTCAGAACGTATTCAAGACATTATTGCTTGTCATGAAGAAGTTTTAATCGATTTGTTTCCAAATAAACAGCATTCAGTTTATAAGACTGTAACTGGATTATTTGAAGAATTAATTGGTTTTTTAAACTGGAATAAATCACCAAATTATAGTTTTGTTTATGATCAAGTAGTAGGTTATGGAGAGTTAATATCAACATCAATAATTGCTGCCTATTTAAAGGAAATAAATATTGATAATAATTGGCTAGATATAAGATCAGTAATTAAAACGGACAATTCTTATCGGGATGCTAAAGTTAACTGGGAACAAACAAAACAAAATGTTTCAAATCATATTAAAAAGTCATCATTGCACATAACTCAAGGATTTCTAAGCTCTGACGCAAATAATTTTACAACTACATTAGGTAGAGAAGGGAGTGATTATACAGCTGCAATATTAGCTTATTGTTTAAACGCAACTAGTGTGACTATATGGAAGGATGTTCCAGGTGTTTTAAACGCAGATCCAAGGTTTTTTAAGGAAACACAATTGTTACATCAAATATCTTACGAAGAGGCAATAGAATTAGCTTTTTATGGGGCTTCAGTAATTCACCCTAAAACATTGCAACCGTTACAGCGTAAGGAAATTCCATTATATGTTAAGTCTTTTTTAAATCCGTTAGATAAAGGGACGTGTGTGAGTAAAGGGAAACAATTAGAACCTTTTGTTCCATGTTTTATTGTAAAGAAAAATCAAATTTTGATATCGTTATCGTCCTTAGATTTTTCATTTATTGTAGAAGAAAATATAAGCGAAATATTTGCCTTATTACATCAATATAAATTGAAAGTAGATGTGATCCAAAATTCAGCTATTAGTTTTTCAGTTTGTGTAAACGATACGTATAAAAATATAGAATATTTACTACAAGCATTACGTTCAAAATTTAAAGTTTCGTGTAGTGAGAATGTATCATTATATACAATAAGGCATAATACTATTGATGCATATGATAAAATTGCTAATGGAAAAGAAGTATTACTGAAACAAGAAAAAGACAACACTGTGCAGTTAATCACTAAAAATTAAGTTCACAAAAATGTTTATTTTGACTACATTTGATACTTAGTCAAGAAAAACAATGGGATTAGTAACATCAAAAGAGTTAGCCAAGGCAATAAATCTAGATAAATTTGGATTTATAGGGACTTTTATTGGATGGTTTTTGATGAAAACACTTAGGATTGATAAGATAAATGATGTTTATGATAGACACAAACATTTAAAAGGACTAGACTTTTTAGATACATTGTTAAATGATTTGCAAATTAAATTTGAAATTCCAGAAGAAGATTTAAAGCGAATACCCAAAGAAGGTTCTTTTATTACTGTTTCAAACCATCCTTTAGGAGGTATTGATGGTGTGTTATTGTTAAAAATAATTTTAGGTCAAAGAAGTGATTTTCAAATTATCGCTAATTTTTTATTAAGTAGAATTGTTCCTATGAAGCCTTATATAATTCCTGTAAACCCTTTTGAGGATAGGAAGGATATAAAGTCTAGTGTAGGAGGGTTTAAACAAGCAATAATGCTTTTAAGGTCAGGAGCTCCGCTTGGAATGTTCCCCGCAGGAGAAGTTTCTACTAAAAAGCAGGATGATTTGGTGATAGACAAGCAATGGGAACCTGCTGCAATGAAATTGATTAAAAAAGCACAAGTGCCGATATTACCAATATATTTCCACGCTAAGAATAGTAGCCTATTTTATCGATTAGCTAATATTAACGCTATACTAAGGTCGGCTAAATTACCTTCAGAACCACTTAGTCAGAAAAATAGAGTTGTAAAAATTCGTATAGGAAAACCTATTTTAGTAAAAGATCAAAAAGAATATACTGACTTAGAAGAGTTTACTAGTTTTATTAGGAAGAAGACTTATATGTTGGCTAACCCGTATGAAAAGGACTCCGTATCATTAAAAGAAGCTGCTACGTCTACAATTAAAAAAACAATTACTCCAGTTTCTACACCAGAAAAAATAGCAACATCAGTTAGTTCAGAGTTAATAGAACAAGAAGTAGAGAATTTAAGAGGCTATGATTGCAGGTTGTTAGAAAGTAAAAGCTATGAGGTGTTTTTAGTCTCAGCAGATAAGATTCCTAATATTTTAAAAGAATTAGGGCGATTACGTGAGATAACTTTTAGGGCAATTGGTGAGGGAACAAATAATGCCATAGACTTAGATAGTTGTGATAGTTATTATCACCATATGTTCTTATGGGATAATGATGCCAAAAAGATTGCGGGAGCTTATAGAATGGGCTTAGGGTCAAGGATATTTGCTAAATATGGAATTGACGGGTTTTATTTACAAGATTTATTCCGATTTGAACCTGAATTGTATGGTATGATGAGCGAGTCTATTGAAATGGGGCGCGCATTTATTATAAAAGAATACCAACAAAAACCAATGCCATTATTCTTATTATGGAAAGGTATTGTACATACAACACTTCGTTTTCCAGAACATAAATATTTAATTGGAGGAGTGAGTATTAGTAATCAATTTTCGTCATTCTCAAAGTCATTGATGATTGAGTTTATGAAATCACATTATTATGATCCTTATGTAGCACAATATATTAGACCCAAAAAAGAATTTAAAGTTCAATTAAAAGATACTGATAAAGATTTTGTCTTTGATGAAACAAAATCAGATTTAAATAAGTTTGATCGTATCATAGATGAATTAGAGCCAGGATTAAGAATTCCTGTATTACTTAAAAAATATATAAAGCAAAATGCAAAAGTTATTGCGTTTAATGTAGATCCGTTATTTAACAACGCAGTAGATGGCTTAATGTATATCAAAATTGCCGATATACCAGAAAGTACTATGCGCCCTGTTATGGAAGAGTTTCAAGCGGAATTGGAACGCAAATTTATGGAGAATAACGGGAGTTAGATCGCGATATACACATCTCATTAAACTCCTTATACTTTGATTCAGAATATAAAAATAAAAATTTATTGTTTGAATTAGCTTCAATTAATAGATTTGGAGCTAATTCAAACAATAAATTTTTATAGGACTATTTTAGACTATATTAAAACCATCCTTTGTGGTTAATTTGATAGATTTCTACAAATTCTTCATCAGATTTTGTTAGATATGTAATCCCTTCAATAATTGCAATAATTTTCATAACGATAGCGCCAATACCACAAGTAAGTACTGATATCAGTAACATGGTTAACCCTTCTTTTGTATATCCTAAAACAAATTTATGCACTCCAAAAACACCTAAAAAGATGCCAAGTACTCCCGCTAGAATTCTTTTGCTTTCTTGATTATAATTGTGTTGATGTATTGTATTTCCATTTTCGTCTACTATTTCCATAATTTTTCTTTTTTTTTATTTAAAAGCTTCGTCGATTGGTTCCCAAAGTTCAATTTTATTCCCTTCAGGATCTATAATCCAACCAAACTTACCGTAATCATATTCTTCAAATTCTCCAACAATAGTTACTCCTTCATTTTTTAAGGTAGCTAAGAGTTTTTTTAAGTTATGAACTCTAAAATTGATCATGAACTCTTTTTTACTTGGCTCAAAATATGAGGTGTCTTTTTTAAAAGGACTCCATTGTGTTGTTGCGTCGTTTCCTTGTTTGTCTTTCCACCAAAAAGTACAACCATAATCATCGGTATTTAATCCAAGGTGTTTATTGTACCAATCTTTAGTAGATTTTGGGTTTTCAGTTTTAAAGAACACTCCTCCAATACCCGTTACTCGTTTTGTTATAATTTCCGGTGAAGTAATTTTATCGTTATTGTTTGAAACAAAAATATCTTTAATTTTATCAACAATTGTCTGTGCTAGTTTTATTTTAGATTCAACTGTCCAGCCAGCAATATGTGTTGATAGTAAAACGTTTTCCGAATGAATTAAATATTCGAAGGCTTCTGGTAAGGTGTTATTTTCAAACAAGTTTTCAAATGATCCTTTTTCATATTCTAATACATCTAATCCAGCTCCAAGAATTTTCCCGTTTTGTAAAGCGGTAGTTAAATCTTGTGTAACAACAGCTGTACCTCTTGCGGTATTAATCAGCCAAAAAGGTTTTGAAAATCCAGTGATAAATTCTTCATTTATCATATTGTTTGATAATGTATTGAAAGGAGTATGCAAGCTTAATACATCAGAATTTTTTTGTAGTTCTTTTAAGCTAACTTGTTTGCAATTTTCATCTCCAACATTAGCCTTAATATCGTAACAAATAACTTCAACATCAAAACCTCTTAGCTTTTTCGCAAAGGATTTTCCCATGTTTCCATATCCAATTAGTCCAATAGTTTTACCATCAAGTTCAACACCTCTATTTGCTTCACGGAGCCATTTTCCTTTTCGAACTTCTCGGTCTGATTTATTTAGGTTATTAAGTAAAGAGAGTAACATGCCTAATGTATGTTCGCCAACTGCATTTCTATTGCCTTCTGGTGCGGCAATTAATTGGATTCCTTTTTTCTCGGCGTATTCACAATCAATACTTTCCAAACCAGCTCCAACACGAGCTATAAATTTTAATTTTGTAGCGGCGTTAATAAATTGTTGGTCTATTTTAAACCTGCTTCTAATTACAATACCATCATAGGATGCTATTTTTTGTTCTATTTTTTGTTTTGAAGAAGTGTAATCTTCGTCATTAGAAAAATCAAGATTATTTAATTGGCTTATTAAAAGCGGATGATTGCTATCTAGGTGTAAAATTTTCATAAAAAATAGTGTCTTTCAAAGATACAATGTTTTATGAAAAATCATAAACTAATCCTACACCTAATAGTTGCTTGAATTGTATTTTAGGACCATACTTCTCTAATTCACCATCTTTATTTTTATCTTCAAAGTGTTTTATTTGATCATCATATTTTAAATGAGTACCTATTGTTGCTCTTACGTATTCATTAACAATTAGGTTAAAATTTAATTCCCAATCAATATCAATATTTCCAAAATCATTTAGATAATCGGTATATAGTCTAATTCTGTTGTTTAGATTGATATTTTTATATATATCTTTTTCCCATTTAGCAGAAAGCAACCCCCCAAATTCGGTTATTGTTTTTTCTCCTTGTTGAATAAGTTCTCCTTGCTCGTTATAAACAGCTTTTTTTACACCATATACACCTCTGTTAGCTAGTTCTTGGTCTAAAACAAAAGTAGACTTTAATGTTAGTGGAGATAGGTATAGATTGAAGTTTTCAGGTTTGTTTGTGTAGTCCATTCCTATTCCTGTTAATAAATATCCAGGGGCCATGAATTTAGATGTAGCACTTTCGGTATTTGGATAATTGTAGCCGTTTGTAAATTGCGTATTGAAGTTTAATTTTGCGGAATAATAAAAATTCGACAAGCTATCTTTTTTAAAACCAAAAGTAGAGTTGATAACTAGTGCATCTTCGGTTTTTTGTAACTCTCTTTCTTGTTGTTTATTTAATCCATAAGTAAGAAAAAGTTCGTTATTCCAGAAAAGTAATTGTTCTTTATACTTTCTTGTAAATGCGCCATTAAGTAATCCGGAAACCGAGTTACTTCCTCCAGAACTCCAGTTTACATAAGCTACTTCAGTCAAGTCCAAACCAATTTTATTAGTTTTTTTCCATAATTGAATAGTATCGTTTTCTAGTTTCTTAGTCCTAACGTCTACTTGTGAATAAGAACTATAGCATAAAAAAAGTAAAATAAAAGAGGTAAGATTAAAGCTCATTTTGGGTTTTTAAAAAATTATAAATTTTCAGCATCAAAATGTATGCCAATAAGGTGTTTTTTATAAGTAGTTTAGGATGATTTTATTTATATGTAATGGAGATAGTTTAGCTAAGTTAAATAATTCAGAAACACTTCCGTGTTCAATAAACTGATCAGGAATCCCAAGCCTCTCAATTTTATTTTTATAGTTGTTTTTCGCTGCAAATTCTGTTATTGAACTACCAAATCCACCAATTTTAGTTCCATCTTCAATAGTGATAATAGTCCGGTGATTTTGAAAAATAGAATGTAATAGGTTTTCATCTAAAGGCTTGATGAATCGCATGTCAAAATGAGCGATTTTTTTAATCTCTTTTTCTGAGAGATTTGTATAAACTTCTTGTAGTGAATTTCCTATATGTCCAACGCTTAGTATAGCAATTTCACTTCCTTTTTTAACACATACCCCTTTTCCTATTTCGATTTTTTGAAAAGGTAATTTCCAATCAATTAAAATACCTCTACCTCTTGGGTATCTAATAGCAATAGGTTTATTCAATCCTAATTGTGCGGTGTATAAAATGTTTCGTAATTCAACTTCATTTCTAGGGGAGAAAATTATTAGATTCGGGATACACCTTAAGTATGCAAGATCGAATACTCCATGATGTGTAGCTCCGTCCTCCCCAACTAAACCAGCTCTATCCAAACAGAAAATAATAGGTAAGTTTTGTAAAGCTACATCATGTATAATTTGATCGTAGGCACGTTGTAAAAATGTTGAATAGATATTGCAATATACTTGCATTCCTTGAGTAGCCATTCCAGCTGCTAACGTAACTGCATGTTGTTCAGCAATACCAACGTCAATAGCACGCTTTGGTAACGCGTCCATCATTATTTTTAATGAGCTTCCAGTAGGCATTGCAGGGGTGATTCCTACAATTTTCTCATTTTTAAGTGCTAATTCAAGTATGGTTTCTCCAAAAACATCTTGGTACTTTGGAGGTTGATTAGTAATGGTTTTGGTTGCCAATTCACCTGTTTTGGCATCGAATTTTCCTGGTGCATGATATTTTACCTGATCCTCTTCGGCTTGTTTTAAACCTTTTCCTTTAGTAGTGATTACATGTAGGAATTTTGGCCCTTTAATTTTTTTTAAGCGATTAAATTCTGAAATTAATTCTTTAAAATCATGCCCGTCAATTGGACCAGAATATTCAAAATTTAATGCTTCAAAAATATTATGCTGATGATTAGCTTCTCCTTTTTTAATACCTGTAAAGTATTGTTTTAAGGCTCCCACACTTGGGTCAATTCCAATAGCATTATCGTTTAGTATAACTAAAAGATTCGCTTTAGAAACACCTGCATGATTTAAAGCTTCAAAGGCCATTCCACTTGCAATGGAAGCGTCCCCAATAATTGCAATATGTTGCTTTTCGGTTTCTCCTTTTAGGTTTGAAGCCATTGCCATTCCTAAAGCAGCAGAAATAGAAGTAGAGGAGTGTCCAACTCCGAATGTATCATAAATACTTTCTTTTCTATTCGGAAAACCAGCAATTCCGTTTAACTGACGGTTGGTGTGAAATTGTTCTCTACGTTCAGTTAAAATTTTATGGCCGTAAGCTTGATGGCCTACATCCCAAACTAATAAGTCGTTTGGTGTATCGAAAACATAATGCAATGCAATAGTCAATTCTACAACTCCTAAACTAGCTCCTAAATGGCCTTCTTTTGTTGCAACAATATCGATAATAAAATCACGCAATTCTTTTGCAAGAGTTGTTAATTGACTATCGTTAAGCTTCCTTAAGTCAATTGGATTAAATATTGTGGAGAGTAAATTGTCTGACATAAAGCAAAAATAGTATTTTTACAGCTATGGAAGAATTGTTTTCGGATGAATACTTTATGAAAAAAGCACTTCAAGAGGCCGAAATGGCTTTTGAAAAAGGAGAAATACCTGTAGGTGCAGTAATAGTTGTTGATAATAGAGTTATAGCAAGAGCTCATAATTTAACGGAGTTACTCAATGATGTAACTGCTCATGCTGAAATGCAGGCTATTACAGCAGCAGCAGATTTTTTAGGAGGGAAGTATTTAAAAAAATGTACATTATATGTGACCCTAGAACCTTGTCAAATGTGTGCAGGGGCGTTATATTGGTCACAATTAGATAAAGTTGTGTTTGGCGCTAAAGATGTGTCAAGAGGATTTATAAATATGCAAACAAAACTGCACCCTAAAACAACTTTTATGGGAGGGGTCTTAGAAGATGAATGTAGTAAATTGATGAAACAGTTTTTTATTGAACGAAGAAATTTAAACTAAAAAAGGAGCTTTATAGCTCCTTTTTTAATCAGATATTTTTAATTACTATCAGTAGCTTATTTTTTAGTAGGAACTTGTTTTCCTTCTTTTTGAGCCAATAATCCTTTTTTATTTTCTAAAGCCAAAACAAACTGTGGGTCAATTTTTAAAGCTTCGTCAAAAACAGAAATAGCTTTATCAATATTACTTTTGTCAAGATTGTATTCTACTAACCCAAGAATGTTTAAGAACGCTGCCTTAATAGGTGTTTCTAAATAACTATTTCCTTTAACGAAAATTCGTACTTTTTCTTCCTTTGAGTTTTGTAATCCGTAATTAATGGTTGCCTTAGCTTCTCCTAAACGTTGAATACTAAATTGTAACTGTGCTAATTCATAAGCATCTAAAACACTTTTGTTTTTCTGAATTAGCGCTTCATAATTTTCAATTGCTTTTTTAGGGTTGTTTAAGTTTTTAAATCCAATAGCTTTTGTTTTTAAAGCTAAGTCAGAAATTGAATTACCAACAACTTTAATAGCTTGCATCGACTTATTAGCTTGTAAGTACATGTATGCTAAAGTATCTTTTTTAGCTTCTGTAGGAGCTAAAACAATTAGGTGACTCAACCCTTCAATTGCTCCATCAAGGTCATTATTATCAAGCATCATTTTGTAATACTTTTGATAATGTGATGTTAATGCAGCATCTGTGTTATTTCCTTTTTTATTTTTTTGAGCTTGAGTAGTAGTAATTGCAAGTAAAGCAACTAAACAAAGTATTAATTTTTTCATGATTTACCTTTATAAAAATAATTGCTACGAAAGTATCAAATTATTTTTAAATACATAATTTAATAAGTGGCAGATTTTTCTTGAAGAAATTTCTTTTAATAACGGATTGGGGTTATCAATAACAACGGGTGGCGGTAATTTTAAATATTCGCAGCACTTACTGTAATATTGACCTTTTAAAGGATGGTACGGATTTACAAGATTATATATTTCATTGGTAGCATCCGTTTTTATTAGCTGTTCTATAACTGCAATACAATCGTCTAAATGAATAAGATTAATCAGTTCATTAGGAGCTTTTATTGTTTTCCCAGACAAATGATGGGCTGGGTGTCGGTTTGGACCAATTAACCCTCCTAGACGAATGATGTTAGTTTTGAATTTAATATTACTTAATAATAACTTTTCAATTTCGGTAATTTGTATAACAGAATCTCTTGTTGGATTTGTTTTGGTTTTCTCAGTTATTAAACCAGTAGTATTTCCATATACAGAAATAGAACTTGTGTAAGTGACTTTCTTGATGGTCGAGGACTCAATTTGAATGATTAGTTTTTTAATTGTTTCTATGTAATTTTTTAACAGAGGGGGTATTGTGATGATTAATTCATCAACATTTAAAAACTCACTTAAATCTCCATTTAAGTTATTTAAATCAATAATACTTGAGTTTATGCCAGCATTAATTAGGTTTTTTTGTTTTTTTAAAGAAGTACTACTTCCGTTTACATGATACCCTAGTTGTATTAAATGTTTTGCTAACGGGAACCCTAACCATCCACAACCTAATATAGCTATTCTACTCATTAAATTTCAAGGTTTTTTTTACAATAATTGCATCGTTGATAACAAAAGGTTTTGGAATCATATTATTCTCCCTTTTTTTGATATCGAAATGTTTGTTGCTTAATAAATCATGTGAAATTTCGAATAATTCAATATGCGGTATACTATCCTTATGAATGCTAAAACGTAACTCTAAGGGTTCATTATTTACTAAATGATAAGTTGCTATCTTGGGGCTATCATTATTGAAAAATTTAGATTTTATTTTAGTATTGATTTCAGTTCCGTTAATACTGAAATTATTGAAATTGTTTTTTGTATTAGAGTTTATTTCAATACTATTCAATACCCGATTAGGCATAATACATAATTGTATTTTACGTTCTTGATTAATTATTGTATCAATAGAGAGATTGAAGTTAGATTCAGGTAGTATTATTGAGTTTGCATTAGAGATATAACTAAAGGCTGTATTATACTTGCTGCCAAATACAATGTTCGATTTGTCACTTATAGTGTCTTTAAAGTATGGTTTAGTCCAGCTATCAAGGGTTTTATCATAGGTAATCCAGTAACTTTTCTGAGCATCATTATCGTGTAAATACACTAAACTATTAGGTTTTGGTTGCTCGGATGTAAATTCATTTTTCATATGGGCAATTGTAAAAACTATTCCTGAGGCAATTAGTAATAAGTGACCCAATGATTTTTTCCGCCTTATAAAACCTAAAACAGGTAGTAATAGTCCAAATAATAGAACGATTAATACACTTGACGCAATAATAATTTTCAGTCCTAAAGCAATTGGAAACTGTTGAATGAATGGTGCTAAAATGAAAATAGCAGGTAAGCATAATAAGGTTGAAGCAAGTATGTTTGGTTTGTCTTTTCGCAATAAAATAAAAAGCAATCCTAGTATAAAAAATAACGGAATGATAAAGAAGCTAGCTCCTTGCAATTCTTGTGAAATGCCTAAATTAATTAGTAACCATATTAAGATTGGTGCAACTAGGAGTTCTTTGGTATTAGTAGGGGTATGTACCTTTTTATAAATGTAAAAAGTGATACTTAAGGAAAGTAACACAAAAAACAAAATGTATAGATGTCCGTTATAGGTGAACCCATGTAATATTTCATTATAGTGGGGATATAGTTTCAAGATTGTTTTCCAACCGAAAAACCCAATAACCCCATTAATGATTAGTGCTGAAAATAAGGCTATAAACCCTTTACTGATTTCTTTTCCTTTTAATTTTTGATGCCTTCTTCCGTAGATTAATATTAGAACAAATAGGATAAAAGTGATTATTACTAAAGGTAAAATCCATGAAAAAGGATAAGAGTGTATACCTAAAGGAGAATTGAAATAAACATTGTTTTCTGTACTCGTTAAATTTGTCAAATCAATATTACTAAAATGATTTAATAACGGCATTAAATAACTAGCTTGATGTGATAATGTGTTGTTATCTAGTCGTTCAGGAGTATCTAAAGCGGAGTGATAATCATAATGATCATCAATAAACGCAAAGTTGAATCCTTGAATATTTGCTTCCTTTCTAAATACCGTTAAATCTGTGTCGTTAGGGAGTTTTTTATAAATACTATATGCTAAAGAGTTTGCTACAGGAAACTTCGGATTTGCTTTTATGAATTCATTTATCAGAGCTGAGTTTCCATCTGTAGTTTCTACTAATGTAAATGATGGACCACCACTTCCCCTAGCTTCAAAATTCAATACTAAACCAATGTCTTTTGTCCATGGGTGATTCTTAACAAATAAACGAGCGCCATTTAAGCCTAGTTCTTCACCATCAGTAAATAGAATTATGATGTCATTTTTATGAGGAGCCCCTTTTGTTATAAATGCCCTAATTCCTTCTAGGACAGTTGCAACTCCACTTGCAGCATCACTTGCTCCTTTGGAAGAATGTCCTGCGCTATCATAATGACTCATCAGTACCAAAGCTTTTGAATTGTCTGTTCCCTTTATTCTAGCAGCGATATTTTTAACTTTAGCAAAAGTTCCCCAATCACTAAAACTGTTCCCTTCTTGAGTTTGAACCTCTAACCCAAACTTTTTTAATTCCTCAATAATATACTCTGAAGATTTTTCGTGTGCATGAGCTCCCACTGCATGTGCATCGCTTCCTAAATTTTGTATATGTTTGAATGCTTTAGAGTTTGAGAACTCGGAATTATTTGGGTTGTCAATAAAATTATCTTGAGGCATTAAAGTTTTTATACTTGTATATGCAGCAAGAGAAAATATAAGGAGTGCTATAATTTTTTTAAACATGTATTGTAAATTAAGTAGTTGGGTAATTATACTTTTCTTTTTACTAAAGCGAAGTATTCGTTTTCTAATGGGAGGTATCCTTGGTCATAAACAAAATAATATATGGTCCCTATTTTGGTAGTATAGGTTGATGTAAAATAAGAAAAATCAAATCCTTTTTCAATCAATTTACTTCTTGATGTTTTTGTTTTGTCTTCTGGGTTCAACTCTTCTAGAATTCGCCAGTTTTTTCGCAATCGATTATTCACATTACGAATCAAGTTTTTAGAGTCTTTGTTAATTCTATTATTGTATTCATTCCTACAACTATCATCACAGAATTTTTTATCTGCGCGCCCTTTTATAGGTTGCTTGCATTCTAAACAGCTTTTTTCCATGAGTTACTTTTTATATCTATAATGACCAATAATAGTGTATGCAAATAGCACGTCTTCTGCTACTTGACCTCCGCCAATATTATGAACGATTAAATGTCGTTGTTTATCTTCTGATTTTTGATGTATAACAATTCCAATGTGTGTAATTGCTCCACCGAGATTCCAGCAAACAATATCACCAGGTTTATAATCAGCACTAGTATTGGTAATTAGTTTTTCAGCTTGATGACGTTTAAAAAAAGTCATTAAGTTGGGAACTCTTCTGTGATCAATATTAGTGTCAGTCCTTTTCAATCCCCATGTTTTTGGATATAGGTTGAAATTATTCTTCATGTCTTCATGAACTTCCTTTTGTAAGTCAATCCCCATTTTTCGGTAGGTTCTAATAACAACATCTGTACAGACTCCTTTTCCTTCAGGGACATCTCCATTTGGGTATTTTATTGAAAAATAAGCAGGATCATAAACTATTGAGTTATCAATAAGATCTAGGGCACAAGCACTCACTTGTTGAAAGAAATCTTGTGAGAAGTTTAGTTGTGTGGTGACTAAGAATATAACTAAAAGAAGTATTTTCTTCATTATGATATTTTGAATGTTAGTTTTTTTAATAATTTCTTTTTTTCAGCTGAAACCCACTCTTCTTTTAAAATACTTAATAAAATTGCATCAGTTCGTCCATTACCAGATACAGCAGGAAACATACTTCTAAAAAAGCCTTCTTTTTTACAGCCAACACTTAACATTGCATTAATACTTCTTTCATTTTCGACATATGATCCTAATCCGATTCTTTCAAAACCGATATTTTCAAATGCATATTGAAACAACAAGAATTTGCAATGCTTATTTAATCCAGTTCCTTGAAAATTTTTACCATACCAAGTATATCCTAAACGAGTAGTGTTCAAAAAAGTGTTTATATCACAAAACCGAGTGCAACCAGCATATTCTTGTTTCCGTTTGTCGTAAATAATAAAGGTGTAAGAAGTCTTGCTTTCTCGGGCTTTAATTGCTTCAGAAATATAGTTAGTAAGATTTTTTTCTCCGTTACCTTTCACGAAGGAATAATTCCAAATGGATGGTTCTAAGGAAATGCTCACTAAGTGTTGAACATCAGAAATTTTGATTGGCCGTAGTTTGACAACCTCGTTTTCTAATATTATTTCTGAGTCAAAATAGAAAGTATTCATTAATGTATTTATCTTGATTGATAATGTGACACTACCAAGATACAAAATATCCGTTTACAAACGGTTACATAAAATTAATGTAAATTATTTTTTAATAAAACGCAAGGTATCATAACCTCCTATAATAATTAAATAATACCCAGGTTTTAATCTTGAAACCGGTATTTGAGTCGTTTTATTTACGGTTTGCTCCTTTATAACATTTCCTTGCATATCCGTAATTCGAATAAAAGTATCTTCTTTTATGTTGTTAATACTAATGTAATCAATGGAAGGATTAGGGTAAACAGTAAGTTTGTTTTTGTCTTCAAAAATTATTTCTTCTTTAGAGGTCAAATCAATTTTATAAATGTTGTTTTCGTCGGTTGATGAAACTACTAATTCATCATCAATAAAAAGTAAATCAAAAGGTGCTTCGATATCAGAGACTACCTCATTAATTGTTGAAGTATCCTCTTCTATATTTATTTTTGAAATTTTATTCCCAAGGAGTTCTGTGAAATATAATTCATTATGGTGCAAACAAATATTAGCAGGAAAATTTAATCCTTCTAAAAGAGTCTTTGGAGTTTTTTGATTTAATTTTAAATCAAGTTTAGAAATATTATTAGTAAAAAATTCAACAATATAAAGTTCTTCTTTATAAATTAATATATCTGATGGTGAATTTATATTTGATGTTACTAATTGTACTTTAGGGCTTTCGTCATGAATGTTTATTTTTACAATTCTATTAGCATCGTATTCTGCAATAAATAACTCCTCTTTATATGAAAGTATACTTGAAGGTCCTTGCAAATTAGTAATTACATTTTCAGCTATTGCATTTGGGTTTGATAAATCTAACTTTATAATTTTAGTAGCTGTAGCGATGTATAAATACTCACCAATAATTTCAATAGCAGTTGGCTTTTTTAAATTTGACAGCACATTAATTACTGTATTGGTTTCATCAGCTAATATTATTTTAGAAACCGTATTACTATTGGTGAAATACAACTCGTGATTGTGTAATTTCATTCCCATTGGCATATTTGTTTCTGTAAGTTGACTTATGTTTTGTGCAGAGGTGTTTATTATAATGAATAATAAACAAAGTAGGGAGTGTTGTTTTTTCATAAGTAGCTATGTTTTTGGGAAAAGTATACCTCTCAGTAACGGCTTACTATGAGGTATAAACGGCGTATTAGTAAATTTAGTATATACACATAGTTGATGAGGTAATGTTGTTCATTATTTGAAGGAATCTATTTATAAATAGTGAATGGCATTTCCTTATACTTTAGATTTATACACAAAAAAAGCCCTTCCAATAAAGGAAAGGCTTTTAATTATATATTCTAAGTATTTGAACTCACAAAATTGAGTTCAAAACAAATAATTATATTGTGTTTAGTGCACAATCTGAACTCATAACTTCACCGTCACATCCAATAGTTACAGTAGCTACCATTTCAATAGATTGAATTGTAGGATTGTTACCATGAGACTTAACTGACTTGTAAAAAGTTACTTCAGTAATAAATCCACTAACAAAACAAGAAGATACAACTCTTGTTTGAACTGAAATCTCATATCCTGGCTCTTTAGCATCTTGGATACATTGACTAGCAGCTTGTTTAGCAGTTCTGATAACTCCATTGTTATTTTGAGCAACAGAAGTAAAACTTAGTCCCATTACTAGAACCACAAAAAGCATTAATTTTTTCATAATAATTTAATTTATTAGGTTAATTTGAGGAGCGAATATATCATGTAATTTTATAACATCCCTTGATGTAAATGTTAAAAAAAACAAAAAAAATGTATCTCTGTAATAATGAGGAGAATACATGTTAAATACGCGTGGTTACTGGTGATAGGTGATTTCTAAATAGGCTTTTTTGAATTAAATTAAACCATTTACAAACGACTACAAACACTTACAATCGACAGTAAGTAAGTAGCTACCGAATAAAACTAGCATCGCAATTTAACTTTGCAGTGTCGAAACATAAGAACTCGATAGTATTAACTGTTTAACGATTGCCAGTAAATGGCATACACAAAAAATTAAATTATGAGCACATTAAGAAACAAAGTACAGTTGATTGGGAATTTAGGAAACCAACCAGAAGTAATCACTCTAGAGAGTGGTAAGAAATTAGCAAAATTTACAATGGCCACTAATGAGAGCTATAAAAATGCGCAAGGAGAAAAAATAACAGACACACAATGGCATAATATTATTGCTTGGGGAAATACAGCACAAATAATTGAGCAGTATGTAAATAAGGGGGAAGAACTTGCTATTGAAGGAAAATTGACTTCTAGGAGTTATGATGACAAAGAGGGTAACAAGCGCTACATTACAGAAATTGTAGTGAATGAGTTATTGATGTTGGGAGGAAAATAAAACTCTAAATAATTATGCTGATGAGCCTACCCGATAAATAATCAGGTAGGCTCATTTATATTATACAGCGCTAAAGCAGTACGTAACTTATAGTTTACTCTTTTTTTCAAGCGTTCAGGTTGAATCACTTTCATACTTTCACCAAAGCCAAGAATGATTCGTTCTAATTCGTAATTTATTTTTACTTTTATATTGATATCTACACTACCATCAAGGTATTGATGTTCGATAGTTTGTGAATGGTGTAAAGGTTTGGTAATAACATAAGGAGCATTACTTTTATCCACCCATATTTTAATGTTTGAAGCACGTTCTCCTTGGTTTACGGTTACACCAATAGCATCTTTATAAAAGGAATCAGGATCAAAGCCTTCATCGATGTATTCCATATTTAAATCATAATCAATACTGATAATTCTATCTAACGCTAAATTTGAAATACCTCTTGCTCCACCTCTTTTACCAATTAAAAACCAACGGTTGTTAAACTCTTTTAAAATGTACGGATGAAATATAATTTCTGAAGAATCTCTAGCTTTAAAAGATTTATAATTCAATTTTACGACTACTTTTTTTAGTATAGCTTGGTACAATTCATCCAAGTATTGCAATCCTTTTAAACGTTCATTCTTATCTAAATGAATGATGGATTGATGGTCCTTTTGTGAAGAATGTACAGAGTCCTCTAAACGTTGTAGTACACCGTCCATCTCCTTAAATAAGGAGAAGTCTTTAAACTGTCTCAATACCGCAATGGCTTCACTCATTACTTTCACATCATTATCAGTAACTGGAATATTCATAATACTATACTCATCCTCGGTATAGCGATAATATTTTTTATTGTACACTTCAATAGGTGCATTATACCCTAATTTATCACTACGCATTAATTGAATATCTAATTGTACAGTACGCTTACTAACATTAACATCTTTTCCTTCATATTCATAAAGCGCATCAGAGCAGGCTTCAATTAAATCGTTTAACGTCCATTGTTTATAGTTGTTTCGTAAACAATTGTCGATGGTTTTGTAACGTATTAATGCATTTTTATTAGCTGCCATTCATTAATTTTTAATAAAAATAAAAAATTAATTTAACTACGCAAAAAGATTGCGCAATTGGATCGAATATTTGTGCTGTTATTATAAAAGAAAGAAAAAATGAAAGTCACAGGAAAGACATTAATCGATTTAGGTTTCAGACAAGGAAGATGGTTTAAGGATGCATTAGAACATATAAATGAGAACGAACTACAAGGGGAATTACTAACTAGTTATTTAGAGCAATATAAAATGCCGCCAATTCAAGAGTTACATGATGAAGCCATGGCATTTTCTATAAACATAAAAGCTGAAAATGAATTAGAAGAACAAAATGTTGATTCGGTAGTTTCCTCTATGGAAAAATTAATGAGAACACCAACAGTGGTTGACGGGGCTATTATGCCAGATGCCTGTCCAGCAGGACCATCAGGAACTATTCCAGTGGGAGGAGTGGTAGTTACGAAAAATGCGATTCATCCAGGAATGCATAGTGCAGATATTTGCTGTTCTGTGATGCTGACAGATTTTGGAAAAGCAGATCCTAAAGAAGTGTTAGATGCTGCACATGCTAGCACTCATTTTGGACCAGGAGGAAGAAGTAGAGAACATCAGTTTCGATTTCCTGATGAGTTGCTAACCGCATTTAAAAGTAATTTTTTCTTAAACAATGATAGATTACTAGGAATGGCAAGAACCCACTTAGGAACTCAAGGAGATGGAAATCATTTTTTGTTTGTGGGGCAATCAAAGAAAACTGGTAATACGATGATGATTACACACCATGGATCAAGAGGGCCAGGAGCGCTATTGTATAAAAAAGGAATGCAAATAGCGGAACAGTTTAGAAAGGATATTTCACCAGAAACATTAAAACAAAATGCGTGGATACCATATAACACGGAAGAAGGTGAGAAATATTGGGAAGCATTGCAAATAATGAGATCCTGGACAAAGAAAAACCATACCTGTATTCATGATGCTGTTTGTGAAAAAGTAGATAAGCTACCAGAGGATAGGTATTGGAACGAACATAATTTTGTCTTTAAAAAAGGAGACATGTTTTACCATGCCAAAGGAGCTACTCCATTAGATGAAGCATTTATGCCTGATATTACTGGGCCAAGATTGGTTCCTTTAAATATGTCGGAACCAGTATTAATTGTTACTGGAAATACGACTGCGAATAATTTAGGATTTGCACCGCATGGGGCAGGTAGAAATATGAGTAGAACGCAGCATAAAAAGTTAAAAGCTGAATTCACTAATGAGGAAGTTTTTACTTTAGAAACAGAAGGTTTGGATGTACGTTTTTATTCTAATGAAATTGATGTTTCTGAATTGCCAAGTGCTTATAAAAGCGCTGAAAATGTTAGGGAGCAAATGGAAGAATTTGGTTTAGGAGAAGTGATTGATGAGGTGATGCCTTACGGTTGTATTATGGCTGGAGATTTTCAGAAAAATGCACCTTGGAGAGTGAAAAGAAGAAGTAGGAATAGGAGTAATTGAATTAAATATGCAAAAAGAAGTATTATATCAAGTTGTTAAGGATGGTAAAATGATAAACAAATTTGATTTTGATGAGTTAGGGCTTACATGGGGAGGTAGCTATATTAGATTTGTAAGTGGAAGCAAAGAAATATTCCATTCCCCAGAACACTTTTATTTGTCTCTAATAAGAACTGTAGAAATGCATACATGTTTATCCTATGGTTTATCTCATTGGCAGTTTAACGTTGATTTATTACAATGGTGTTCTGGATTAAAAATTGAAGAAATTAGTAAATCAAAATTTAGCGGAATAGTGGAAGGATCTTTGGAAGAAATAGATGAACATAAAGATGATAATAAGGACTTAAAAGAATATGAATTTGATGATAGTAAAATTATGGTTCCTACTGAAATATTAAAGTATTGGAGAATAAAAGAAACGAGAAGTTATAGACATCGATATGGACCAACAATAGGTGATTTAGTAGAAACAGTTAAGGGATATTTTTATATCGAATGGCATGAAGAATCGTGAGTTGTTTTTCGTAGAATAAATAGAATCTAAATATTGCGCAAGATGATTACGTAGGTTGTTTTCATCTTTGACCTGTATTAAAAAAAGAAGTTATGAAAATGAGTAGACAAGGAGAGATGAAAAATATAGCAAATGGACTTATAAGCTCTTTTGTAAGTAGAAATAATGATGTATATGGATATTGGGGAATAGGAAAGTTTTGCTCTTTAATGCTATCAAAAGAACCAATGGTGATTGAAATTGATTTAATCAATAAAAAGATGGAGCCAATTAATGAGGAGTTTAAGGTTATAATTTCAGAGTATTCAAATCGACTATTAAGAGATTTAAAGAAATTTAAGCTGTCGTTTGATAATCTAAATGGAGCTAAAATTATTTTAAAATGTTATCCAGATGAATCTATTTCGGAATTTGGGAAAATAGCTCCTCATAGAATGAATTGCTCAATAGAAATAATAGACGAATTAAATCTAATACAAACAATTACCAAAAATGTTTGGTGTAGGTCACATAATCCAGAAAAAGAATCTAAATCTACTCGAAAATATTAAAGAAAATGAAAACAGCAATATTAAATAAGCTAGCAAGCATAGAACAAGAAAAAGATATGGAAATACTTTTTGCTTGTGAGTCAGGAAGTAGAGCGTGGGGTTTTGCTTCCCCGGATTCAGATTATGATATCCGTTTTATATATAAACACAAAACAGAATGGTACTTAAACTTATGGGATAAAAAAGATACCATAGAGTTTATGACCGAAGATGACTTAGATGGATCTGGTTGGGATTTACGTAAAACGACACTTTTATTAGCAAAGTCAAATGCATCATTATTGGGTTGGTTATTTTCTCCGGAAGTATATAGAGCTGACGACTCTTTCTTAAAAGAAATACAAAGGCTTGCAAACGAAAATTTTAATCCAGTAGCTGGTTTTTATCACTTTCACTCAATGAGCAAGAGTTTCTTAGATAAAGTAAGTGAAGAGGAGGTGAGTTTAAAGAGTTTTTTCTATGCATTAAGAACAGCGTTATGTAGTAATTGGATATTAAAAAACGGGACTATTCCTCCAGTTGTATTTGCGGAGTTACTAGTTTTAGTAGATGTGGATATAAAAATAGCTATAGAAGAGTTAGTGACAATAAAAGCAACTAAAAATGAAAGTTTTCAGTCTTTAAAAAACGATATGTTATTTAACTTTTTGAAAGCGATGATAGCTGAAAATGATTTGAATAGAAATTCGGTTTCATTCAATAAAGCAAAGGCAGAAGCCTTTAATAAATTCTTTTTAAAAACAGTAGTGTGATGACTATAGCAGAATTAAAAAAATCAGGAAATATCATATTTGAATGTATAAGCGGTAGTCGAGCATACGGACTTGACACCGCCACCTCAGATACTGATATACGTGGTGTATTTATAGCGCCAAAAGAACAGTTTTACGGTTTACATTATATCGATCAAGTAAATGATGAAACCAATGATGTGGTGTATTATGAGCTTAAAAAATTTATAAACTTGCTATTAAAAAACAACCCAAACATCTTGGAATTATTAAATATGCCAGAGGAATGTGTTTTGTATAAAGATCCTTTGTTTGATCTAATAAAAAAGGATTACTTTTTATCAAAGTTATGTAAAAATACTTTTGCCAATTATGCCTTTACACAAATTAAAAAGGCAAGAGGATTGAATAAAAAAATAGTGAACCCTGTTGATCAGAAACGAAAGTCTGTAGAAGATTTTTGCTATGTAAGAACAGGTAAACAAACCCTTTTATTAAGGGAGTTTTTAAATAAGAATCAAATAAAAAGTTCCGATTGTGGATTGGCAAATATAACGCACATGAAAGACTGCTATAACCTGTTTCATAATGTGAATTTAGATTATAATGGAATTGTTAGAAATGAAGCAAATGAAGTTTGTTTGAGCTCCATTCCCAAAGAGGAAACTCCTATAGGGCTATTGTATTTTAATATAGACGGATATTCATCCTATTGTAAAAGGTATAAAGAGTATTGGTCTTGGGTGGGGAAACGAAATGAAGAACGGTATAAAAGTAATGTTTTACATAATAAAAATCACGATGCTAAAAACATGATGCATACGTTTCGCTTATTGTATATGGCAAGAGAAATTGGACTAAATGGCGTCATAAATGTGAAGCGTTCTGATCGAGATTTTCTACTGGCTATTAAAAATGCCGAATTTGAGTATGAGGAGTTAGTTGAAAAAGCGGAAGTGTTCAGACAAGATTTGAATAAAATTTATGATAGTTCAGATTTAATGGAGAAGCCAGATGTAGAACTTGTAGATAAGCTTTTATTGAAATTAAGAAATGAATATTACAAACAAGAAATTGTGAAGAGCTAATTAATAATAATTAGCTCTTTTTCTTATTTTTGAAGAGCATAGAAAAACTAAAATATATTGGAAACAATTTTCAAAATTACCTATCAATTTTTAAAATACTTAGAGGCAATTACAGGTTTTACATATAGAGAAATAAACATCATAATCTGGTTCTTTATAATTCCTTTTGTATGGTTGATATTGTTGGATAAAATAAAAAGAACACATAAATTTAAAATTATAGGAAGTATTTTAATAGTTGTTTCGTTCCTGTTAATTCCAAATTTTAATAGTTTTTCGAATCAACTATTTTTAATGTCTCAACATTTTTTAAACGTGTTTAACCCTTTAGGGAGTAACTATGTAAAATCTTCTGTAATTATATGTGTAGCACTTCCTTTAGTTATAACAGGAATACTAATAAAAAAAGCATATTTCAATAAATCAAATCTGTAATGACAACAAGAAACAGAGGAAAAGAAGGAAGTGACGATAAGCTCTTTGGGACTTCAAAAGTGCAACAACTAATAAAGGAGGCATTACAAGATATGGCCTATTTATTATCTAGAGCTTATGCTGAAAAATCAGCAGTACAATTGGTAGGTAATAGATACCGTTTAAATGTTAGGCAACAAAAAGCAATACAGGGAATGAGTGCTTCGGTAACTCAAGTTGAGCAAAGAAAACTGAGTGAACTTACTGTAAAACAATTATCAGAACAGGAAATATTGATAGACGGATTTAACTTACTAATAATATTAGAAAGTGCATTGTCAGGAGCGTATTTGTTTAAAGGTATGGATAACTGTTATAGAGATCTTTCTGGAGTACATGGAAGTTACAAGCGAGTACAACAAACAGAAAAGGCATTGTTGTTAATTGGCGGTTTTTTAAAAGAGAGTACAGTAGGAAAAGTTACTTGGGTTTTTGACAAACCTGTTTCTAATAGTGGTCGATTAAAAACTATAGTAAGAGAATTGGCCGAAGCGCATGAATTCAATTGGGATATAATTTTAGATAATAATCCAGACAAACTATTGGCAGAAAGTAACAAGATTGCAATAAGTTCAGATGCTTGGATACTTGATCGCTCAAAAAGATGGTTCAATTTAGCAGGGCATTTAATTGAAAATAATATTGAAACGACAACGATTGTTAAGAGTTATTAGAAATTGATATTTATTTAGAAAAACAACAAATTAGAAGTTACATTAGGTAGAAACGAACAATTTATCTCATATTTGTAGTAGAATTATTAACAAAAAAATAAACGAAAACCACCTATGACGATATTTTTAAACATAAAAAGGACGCTGAAAAGCTATTTTGATTGTAAGAAATAGGTTAATTTTCGAAAAGATATCTCTTTAAAAAGCGTCCAAATTAAAATTTGGACGCTTTTTTTATGACTTTTTTCGAGTATGATTATAAAATAATATAAGAAATATAAAAGTAGTATTTGGACCCTAAGCAGAAGAGAGACAGTCAGTTGCATATTATCCAGTTATCGGTTGAAAAACGGACAGGAATTCCTATGTTTAAAAACACATGTAACTAATTGGTAATCAGCAAATTAAATATAATTTTTCCTTGTGTAATCTAAAAATAGGTTTCATCTTTGCACCGTAGTTAAACAACAAGTATGTATATGTTTGCTACCTATATAAAAAGACAAATTTTTAAAAATATAAATATGATACGTTTTAATTCACATCCATTTTCAAGCCCCCTGTCGCAAAGCCGTCAGGATTATTGTCCGGAAATAAATAGAAGCGTCTGTAGTACTATACAACGAAGGGATATGTAGTTATATATATCCTCGTAAATTACTTGAAGGCGCCCATATAGGCGCCTTTTTTTATGCGTTGTAATGAGAGTTTATGATTGAAATAAAGTTAGTTGGTAAAATTGGAGAGTAGGCAAATGTTGGTTTGTTGCGCTCGTTTGCTAAACGAGTTTGTGTAATAGCAATGATGGTTCGATTCCGTTGCTCTCCGCAAGAATATTATTAGACAAGGTGGCTGAAAGGTTAAGGCAATGGTCTGCAAAACCGTTTTTTATGAGTTCGAATCTCATCCTTGTCTCAATGATTGAAGCAGGATCAAATTTATTTGAAAACTGTGAAAATCCAATTTGTGATTTGATGAGCGCGCGCAGCAATCTCATCCTTGTCTCAAAATGGGAGTTCGCCAGAGTTGGAGAGCTGGGGCGGTCTGTAACACCGTTGTCGAAAGACTGAGTAGGTTCGAATCCTGTCAGATCAACTAATATCTGGGAATATAACGATTGGATGTTTACCCGCTTTGGATGCGGGAGGTTGCAGGTTCGAGTCCTGCTTCTCAGACGATGTAACCAAATCAAGTTTACTTGGATTTGGTTTGTACTGAGGTGTTGCAGGAAGGACAAAGTCAATCCTGTTTCTCAGATAAAATGGTGTTTTTAGCTTATTCGGTAAAGTGCTAGACTGTGAATCTAGAGAACAGGGTTCGATCCCCGAAAACACCCAAAATATTAAAATATTTTATACTACGTAAAATGGTTGCGTAGTAATATAAGATGTTTGTACTGTAATTAAGAAAATATCCCTTTAGCTTAAAAGGAAGAGCTGTGGTAAAAGATTATACGTAGCCATGGAGTGATTGGATGATGTTGTTAGTGATTTTCTCGCTAATAAATAGAATTTGCAGAAGCACCGAAATAAACGAGATTTAAAGTAGGGAAGCGCATTTGGAGCCAATCTGTTTGCTAAGGCAAAAGTGACAGTTCGAATCTGTCAAGGGATACGAATTAAAATATCAAGCTAGTCTTGTTGGGTGTTTCTGTATAGCACTATTGTATAAAGTATTACAATTATTTGTATGATGACTTTATATTCAACTAGACTTGGAGGTTTTAGATTGTTTACCAAAAAATAATCACACACTGTAGTCATGGGTTCGAGTCCCATCCTCATTAAATTGAGGTAGTTCAGTTGGTAAGAACAACAGCGTAGATGTCGTCGGTTCGAATCCGATCTTAAACTTTGGATGAACTCCATTGGTTTATGTAGCTCAACGGTAGAGCACTACACCTCTTTTAGGTAGAGTGAATGATAGACTCAAAATCTATTTTCAAAAAGCGGATTATCTTTTTAAACTAATCACCAGCCAGTCACGCTGTAAAATTGATAAAATAATGGATCGAAAATCGGCTATGCTATGTAAGCAGAAGTGTTTTAAGTGAAGCAACCTTAAGTGTACTTTGAATACCTGATTTTTAGTATTGTAAAGGAATTACTTTTTGAGTTTTCTGATAATAGTTCGCTATTACATGTAATTTTCAAAAACGAATTCTGGACAATATTAATATGAGCGTATTCCGTATGTAAGAGATGATTTTCTTTCTGTTGTTTTTAATAAATTAAATAAACGAAGTAATAAATAGAATAATGAAACGAGTAAGAATTAATGAGGGGAAAATTGGATTAGTTTTCAAAAAAGGAAATTACTTAAAAGTAATCACGGAAGGAGTATATTGGTTAGGGATGAACCAAAATGTACTAGTTTATAATTTAACAATATCTTTTACTACACCAATAGCATTAGAGCTGTTGTTAAAAGATGATGAAATAAAAGCTCTGATTGATGTGGTTGAGGTAAAAGATAACGAGATTGTTTTGGTACACGAAAATGAAAATTTTAAAACAGTTTTAAGAGCTGGTAGATATACCTATTGGAAAGGGTTGGTAAATAGAACGTATACTCGAGTAGATTTGAATAAAATTTATATCACTGAACAAATTGAGAAATCATTGTTTGCTAAACCAGAAGTTAATCAGTTTATCCGATTGTTTGAAGTAGCAGCTTTTGAAAAGGCAGTATTATTAATTGATGATGTATATACGAAAACCTTAAATGGTGGAACATATCGATTTTGGAAAAATGACACAACTATTAAAATTGCAAAAGTAGATTTACGTCAGTTACAATTAGAAATTTCAGGGCAAGAATTGTTGACTAAAGATAAAGCTGCAATCCGAATTAACTTTTATACCCAATATAAAGTTACTACTATTGAAAAGGCCTTGTTAGAGAATAAAGATTTTGAAAAGCAATTGTACATTTTAATGCAGTTGGCATTGAGAGCTTATGTTGGGACCTATACTTTAGATGAGCTTTTAGAGCGTAAAGAAAATATTGCTTCTGCGGTATTTGAAAATGTAAAGGAGAGTGCTTCAAAATTGGGTGTTACAGTATTAAATTGTGGTATCAGAGATGTTATCTTAACTGGTGAAATGAAAGAAATCATGAATCAAGTATTAGTAGCGCAGAAAAAAGCACAGGCAAATGTGATCACTAGGCGTGAGGAAACTGCTGCTACAAGAAGCTTGCTAAATACTGCGAAATTAATGGAAGAAAACAGCATGCTGTTTAAGTTGAAAGAAATGGAGTATGTGGAAAAAATTTCTGATAAAATTGGAGAAATCACTGTTTCAGGAAATGGAGGGGTTGTAAAGCAATTGAAAGATATTTTTACAGTAAATAATGGGTAAAGAAAAGGCACTGAATATTCAGTGCCTTTATTATTTTTTGTAGATAGTTAATTACAATCTATCTGGATTATAACCTAAAAAAGGAACTTCAGTTTCTTTAAAAATAACACCATAATCTTCCAATTCTTTTAAAATAGGATTATACACCTCTTTTGTAATTGGTAATTGAACTCCAGGAGTTTTAATTTTACCATTTAATATTTGTAACGTTGCTATTGCAACTGGTAAGCCAACTGTTTTTGACATTGCAGTAAATGTTTGGTCATCTCCTAAAATAACCATTTTAGAATCTATTTGGTGTTTTTTACCGTTCAATTCATACCCAAACTTATGGTACATTACAATCATGTCTTTATCTTCTTGCTGTAAAGTCCATGTGTCTAATAATATTTTTTGTAATATTTGAGCTGGAGTTGCATTTATTAATCCAACTTTCTTGGTAGCACTAAATAAATCTAACTCTAAATATTTTTCCCAAACTACATCATCTTGATCTATTTTTAAACTATGTCGGAATTTTAACTCAACAGAATCTGTTGGGCTATAAGGCAAAAAAGAGTTTACATAATCTCTATAAGTCATTTCCTCAGAATTCTCAATAGTGTATGAATCATCAGTCATACCAAGAGTAATAAAATTATTCCATGCTCGAGAATATCCAACTCTTCTGACAGTACCTCTATATAAGGTATCAACATCGTCTAATCCGTATACACTCCTATAACTTAAAGAATCTCTATTGGCGTATCCTTCAAATTTCCCGTATCCTTCAACTTCTAAAAATTCAGTCCTTCTGAATAAACGATTGTATGGTATGTATTTATATTGACCTTCTTGTATAAACATTGCTGCACCACCTTGACCAGCTAATACCACATTTCTTGGGTTCCAAGTAAACTTATAGTTCCATAAGTTGTTATCACTTTCTGGAGCAACTAATCCTCCACAAAACGATTCAAATAACATAATTTTTCCACCTTCGTCATGAATACGGTCAATTACTTGCATAGCACTCATGTGATCAATACCTGGGTCAAGACCAATTTCATTCATAAATACCAAGCCTTTTTCTTTAGCCTCAGCGTCTAGTGCTCGCATTTCATCACTAATGTATGATGCAGTAACCATGTGTTTCCCATAGGCAACACAATCCTTAGCAACGTCTACATGAAAACGTGCTGGAAGCATTGAAATAACAATATCTGCATTTTGTACAGCAGCTTTTCGTTCATTAGCATTAAAGATGTCTAATAAAATAGCTGTTGCGTTTTTATGATCTTTAACATGTGTTTGCGCATTTTCTAGAGATAAATCTCCAATGGTAACATGTAAGTTTTCTTCTTCAGATTTTCCTATTAGATAGGTAATTAAATTAGAAGCTGATTTTCCTGCGCCAATTACTAAAATTTTTCTCATTTTTGTTTGGGAATTAAAGTCTGTTGTGTTGTTTTTATAACACAAAGATATAGAGAAGTGATATTTAAAACAATTTTTATGAACAAAAGAATATTAGTTTCAGCTGCTATTTTAGCAATTATTGCAATTGTACTTGGTGCATTTGGCGCTCATAAACTAAAAGAGTTATTGCCGGAGCAAAGTTTAAAATCCTTTGAAACAGGTGTTCGGTATCAAATGTATCATGTTTTTTTACTACTTTTTTTAGGTGCTTTTTCAGAAATTTCAGAACGTGTTAAAAAGAAAGTATATCGATTAACTATGGTTGGGATATTATTTTTTTCAGGATCAATATATATGTTGTCAACAAGCAGTATTACTTCAATAGACTTTTCGGCTATAGGAGTAATCACTCCAATAGGAGGGCTGTTACTAATTATTGCATGGGGGATATTGTTGAGAAGTTTTATAAACTTAAAAGCCGATTAAGGCTTGTTTAACAAAAATTGTATACTTTTGCCCTTTATAACTAAATGCAACACAACAACAATACTATTATTATGGCTGATAATGATACAAAAAAAATGGTTTCGTTAGAACAATACGGAATCAAGAATGCAATAGTAAACTATAATTTGTCTTCGGATGAATTACATGACATCACAATAGCAAAAGGGCAAGGTGTTGAGGCTGCTTCTGGAGCTTTGGCAATTAATACAGGTGAGTTTACGGGTAGATCTCCGAAGGATAGATTTATTGTAAAGGATGCTAAAACAGCAGATGAAATCTGGTGGGGAGATATTAATATTCCTTTTGATGGAGATAAATTTCAAAAATTATATGATAAAGTAGTTGCTTACTTATCAGAAAAAGAAGTTTTTGTTCGTGACAGCTATGCTTGTGCAGATGAAGACTACAAATTAAATATTAGAGTAATAAATGAACGTCCTTGGTCAAACATGTTTGCTCATAATATGTTCTTAAGACCAACGAGTACAGAATTAGAAAGTTTTAGTCCAGAATGGACTGTAGTTAATGCTCCAGGTTTCATGGCAGATCCTGCTGTTGATGGAACACGTCAACACAACTTTGCTATTTTAGATTTTACACGTAAAATTGCTTTAATTGGTGGAACTGGTTATACTGGAGAAATCAAAAAAGGAATTTTCTCCGCATTAAACTTCATTTTACCAGTTGAAAAAAATACATTACCAATGCACTGTTCTGCAAACGTTGGTAAAAATGGTGAAACTGCAATTTTCTTCGGATTATCAGGAACAGGAAAAACAACTTTATCATGCGATCCAGAACGTAAGTTAATTGGAGATGATGAGCACGGTTGGACAAATGAAAATACAGTATTCAACTTTGAAGGAGGTTGTTATGCTAAAGTAATTGATCTTTCTGCTGAAAAAGAACCAGAAATTTATAACGCTATTAAAAGAGGAGCGATCCTTGAAAACGTTATTTTAGATGATAAAGGAGCTGTTGATTTTCATGATACATCAATAACACAAAACACACGTGTAAGTTACCCTATTCATCATATTGATAATATTCAAACACCATCAATAGGAAAGAATCCTAAAAATATTTTCTTCCTAACTGCTGATGCATTTGGTGTATTACCTCCTATCTCTAAGTTAACTCCTGGTCAAGCAGCTTACCACTTTATTTCAGGATATACTGCAAAAGTAGCAGGTACTGAAGCTGGAATTAACGAGCCATTACCAAGTTTTTCTGCTTGTTTCGGAGCGCCATTTATGCCTTTACATCCAACAAAGTATGCTGAGATGTTAAGCGTAAAAATGCAAGAAGCTGGTGTAAACGTTTGGTTAGTAAACACTGGTTGGACTGGTGGAGGTTACGGGGTTGGTAACAGAATGAAATTAAGTTCTACAAGAGCTATGATTACTGCAGCTTTAAACAACGAGTTAGATAACGTTGAGTTTGTACAGCATCCAATTTTCGGATTAGAGATGCCTACAACTTGCCCTAATGTGCCAACTGAGGTTTTAAACCCAAGAGGAACATGGTCAGACGCAGCAGCATATGATGCTAAAGCTAATGAATTAGCGTCATCGTTTAAAAAGAACTTTGCTCAGTTTGAAGAATATGCAAACGACGAAATAATGAAAGGTGGACCGATAGTATAAGTATTATTCCATTTTCTGAAATATTAAAAATCCCGAGGTGAATACCTCGGGATTTTTTTGCTTTAAATCAAAACAAATAATTTACTTATATTCGTGAAAACTATAATTCTCTCATAAAATGAATTTTAAAAAAACTGTGTACATAAGTGCATTAGCTTCAATATCTATAGTTGGATGTAAAGATAAAGCCCCTGAGCAAGAAGTTGTTACTGAAGTTGTTAAAGGAATTAATATAGATTTAATGGATAAAACCATAAGTCCTAACGAAGATTTTTTCCAGTTTATTAACGGAACCTGGTTAAAAAACAACACAATACCTGATGATAGAACTCGTTGGGGGAGTTTTGATGAACTTCGTAAAATGACTGATGAGGACGTGCTTTCAATTGTTGATAAAGCAATGAATGATGCCAGTATAGAGGAAAGCTCCGATCAAGCAAAAGCGATAAACTTATATAAATCAATACTTAATTTAGAGCAGCGGAATAATTTAGGTATAACACCAATAAAAACTACTTTAACTAAAATTGAATCGATAAATAATGTTTCAGATTTACAAGTGTATTTAACCGAGATGGAGCCAAAAGGGAGTAATGCTTTTTTTGGTACTTATGTGGGTTCGGATTCTAAGGATAGTAATAAAAATGTAGTATACCTTGGGGCTGGAAGTATGGGGTTGCCTGATAGAGATTATTATATAAAGGAAGATACAGATTCAAAAGAAAAGAGGGAAGAGTATGTCTCTCATATAACTAAAATGCTTCAGTATCTTGGAGATTCAGAGGAAGTTGCCGCAAAATCAGCAAAACAAATTTTAAGTTTTGAAACTAAATTGGCTATTCCAAAAATGGATAAGGTTGAAAGAAGGGATGCTCGTAATAGGTATAACCCAATGGCTGTTACAGATCTTCAAAAAACAGTGCCTAGTATTAATTGGGATAACTATTTTACTGGTTTAGGTATTGCAAAATTAGATACTGTAATTGTTAGTCAATTAAAATATATTAAAGCATTACAAGAGATTTTTACAGAAGATAATGTATCAGATTGGAAAGCATATTTAAAATGGGATGTATTTAATAATTCCGTAGGAAAACTAAGTGAAGAGTTAGAAAAATCTAATTGGGATTTCTATTCTAAAACATTGAAAGGAGCTAAAGAACAGCGCCCAAGAAATGAAAGGGCTCTTGCAATAGTAAACGGAAGTGTAGGTGAAGCTTTAGGTAAGTTATATGTGTCTGAAAAATTTCCTCCAGAAGCTAAAGCTAAAGCTAAAGATATGATTACAAATGTTTTAAAGGCATTTGAAAATAGAATAAACAATTTGGCTTGGATGAGTGATAACACGAAGTTAAAAGCAATAGAGAAACTAAAGGCAACTACGGTTAAGATTGGTTATCCTGATAAATGGAAAGATTATAGTAATTTAAAGATTGAAAAAGGAAACTCATATTTCGAAAACATGCAAAATGTTTCTGAGTGGCGTTTTAAAGAGAATATAAGCAAGTTGGGTGAGCCAGTTGATAAAACAGAATGGCATATGTCGCCACAAACTGTAAATGCATATTTCAATCCATCTTACAATGAAATTGTATTTCCAGCAGCTATTTTACAACCTCCATTCTACGACTATAAAGCTGATGACGCTGTAAATTATGGAGGGATCGGAGCTGTTATTGGTCATGAGATTTCACATAGTTTTGATGATTCTGGAGCTCGTTTTGATAAAGAGGGTAATTTAAATAATTGGTGGACTGAAGGTGACGCTGTTAAGTTTAAGGCTTTAGGAAAAGCATTGTCGGATCAATATTCTGCAATTGAAGTATTACCAGAAACTAATATTAACGGAGAGTTTACTTTAGGTGAAAACATAGGTGATCTTGGTGGAGTTAATGTAGGATATGATGCATTACAGTTGTATTATGAAAAGAGCGGAAAGCCAGAAAATATTGATGGATTCACAGGTGAGCAACGTTACTTCATGTCATGGGCAACTGTATGGAGGTCTAAGTATAGAGATGAAGCGCTAAAGAATCAAATTAAAACTGATCCGCATTCTCCAGGAATGGTAAGAGCTTCTCAGCCGCTTAAAAATGTTGATGCGTTTTATGATGCATTTAATATTAAAGAAGGAGATAGCATGTATATTACTGAAGAAAAAAGGGTACGTATTTGGTAGCAAAATGATATTATAAAAGTTAAAAAAATCCCGAAGTGTTTACTTCGGGATTTTTTTGTTTATTTAGTTTTCGAGGAGTAATTATTTTCTCAACTCTTCCATGTCTGAAAGTGTATTTTCTAATCTATTTAAAATTCTGCCATATACTAAGTTGATATCCCATTTTCCAATCTTACTTCCAAAAAAAGCTATTACCCCGATGGCTAAGAAGAAAGGAATAAGTAAAAGTATAGGAAATCCATTGATTAGATAAGTTGTAGGAAATTCAGAGACTAATCCATTTATAAACATATTTCCTAATATTTCCTCATCAACTTGGATGAACCAAAATCCAAGTATCATTGCTATAAAGATGTAGGGATACATAAAGGTAGATAGCTTTGAGTTTAAAGCAGTCATATCTTTTACCCAGGAATTAAAAGAACTTAGGTATTCATAACTGCTCGTGTTTTTATCAATCTGATTTAATTGTTTGCTGTATTTTTGAGCTATGAAGAAAACTACTGTAAATAGTAGTGACATCAGGACTCCCATAGAAATCATCTTTGTTCCATAAGACAGAGGAATAATTATAATAGCAAAGGTTGCAACACCAATCCGATTTAATTTATACATCCGTTTAAATTTTTCAACGATATCTATTGATTTTTGATTGTATAGGTCATTTAATTTTGGTGCAACTAAGGCATCGTTTTTTAAAAAACCTTCTTTCCAAATTGTTTCTATTGATTTTTCCATGATTTGTTTTTTTAATGTGATTGATTTAATATTTTTTTCAAGCGCTCTTTAATACGTGTAATACGTACCCCAATATTGTTTGTATTGGTTCCCATAATGTCAGCGATTTCTTGATAAGATTTTTCTTCCAAGTACAAAAGAATAACCCCTCTGTCAATTTCTGATAATTTCCTAATGGCATCATACAGTTGATTCAGGGATTCATCAGAAAATGCACGACTATCTACTAAAACCTCGTCAGGTAGTAAATCAGAAGGAGCATTTTGTTTGTTGTTTTTCTTTTTCTTTAAAAAAGTTAAACACACATTTAATGATAATCGGTATATCCAAGTTGACCAAGCTGATTGTTCCTTGAAGTTGTCTTTGCTACGCCAAATTTGCAAACATACTTCTTGGTAATAATCCTCAAAATCTTCTTGAGTATCGGTATATGCCCTGCAAATCTTGATGATAATTGCGGCATAGGGTAAAATTTGTGTGGTGTAAAAATCGCTACTCACTTTTGGTCTTTTCTTGTTTAGTGTCTCAAATCAATATTTATTACAGGGATATGATTTTTTTTAATAATAATAAAGATAATGTATTATCTAATATGAGTTTTGAAGTATTTCTTACAATACTTTGCCTTCTTTTTCTGCTTTAACATCCATAATTCTACCAATACATAACCCTATCAACATTCCAAATACTAAGCTAGATGAGGTTCCTATTGATTCCTGGATTACAGATCCAAAAGCAACTCCAAAACACATGCCTAAGCTTATTCCAATTGCGGTATAATATCCTTTTGAAACTAAAGAGAATTCTGTTTTTAAATATTCTTTAAAAGAATTAAGAGCCTTTCTAAAATATTTTTTCTTGTTCTCAGGGTTCGATTTTAATTTAAGGTCATTAAGTTTTGTTTCAATAGAAATTAAGTTTCCTGTAGGTAGATCTCTTTTGCTTAACATTGTTAACGTTTGAATGAAATCATCGTATACTTTTAATTCAGATTTTTTAGTTGTCTGACTTTTCAATGTATTGAATAATTTGATTGCTTCATCTGTTGTCATAATATCTAGTCTTTTCTTATTTAGTGGCTCAAATAGTTAATTATTACAGGTAGGTGGAAAGTTTTACATTTTTAAATAAAAAAACTCTCAAAAGCATATCTTTTGAGAGTTTGTGAATATTTGAGGTTAGCTTAGTTAATCATTAGGTTCAATAATGTCTCTAATGTGATCAGCAACGTTACTGCCTGCCATCCCTCCATAATTACTCAATACGATAACATACATGTCTTGTGCGGGGTAGTAGTCAAATCTACTTCCTACGCCGTAATCAACGCCTCCATGTCCAAAGGAAATTGCTTTTCCATTTTGAATTTGCATAAACCCATAACCATAATAAATATGATTTTGAGCCTCTTTTGAAGAGGCTCTGGTAGTATGTTTTTTAAATAGTAATTCTTTAGTTTTAGCGTTAATTAGTTGATGTTCGTTTATTGCTTTAAAGTATTGGTATAAATCATTTACACTTGAATGTATACCACCTGCGGGCATAATAATATTACAAACAGCACTACCAATAGCTTCATGTCTGTCACCTAATTGAAACTCCATATCTTTATTGTTGTGACTATATGCAGTTGCTTTATTTTTGTAGGCAGCCAATTTATTGTTATCTACAATTGAATGTGACATACCTGTTGGTTTAAATATGTTTTTTTCAATGTATTGGGCATAGGTCACTCCAGTAATTCGTTCAATAATTGCTCCTAATAAAATATAGTTGTCGTTAGAATAATCAAATTTATTTAAGACTTTAAAGTTTTCTCGCCTATCATCATTCATATGATTTATATATTTTATTTGAATTTTTAAAAGCTCACTTACGTTTTTTGCTTTTAATGTTTCATAGTAAAATGGATCGTAATCATCAAACTCAAGTCCTGAAGTATGAGTTAATAAGTGATGTATAGTAACCTGATCAGCAATATCTTTTGGATATTCTGGTATGAACTTACTAAGCGGGTCAGTATAATTAAGTTTTCCTTGTTCAACTAACTGTGCTATGGCAATAGCAGTAAATGTTTTAGTAGTTGATGCTAGAGCAAAGGAAGTGTTTTTGTTGTTCTTCTTATGTTTAGCTTTATTGCTATAACCACTGGCTTTTTGAAATAGAACTTTATTTCCTTTTGCAACTAAAACTGCTCCAGAAAAATAATCTAATTCACTTAAGTTGTCAAGATATCCTTTTAGGTGTTGGTCTATGTTCTGTGATGGTATTGCTTTGTATGGGGGAAGTAATCCGACAGGGCGTATTGATTTAAAAACACCTCCATTAAGTATTTTGGTACTTTCCTTATTTACCATAAATACGATTTTAGCCCAGTTTTTGGTTTCAGTACCACGAAACCAAATGGCAGGCAGTCCATGGAATTTCTCGTCGGCGATTTTATAAGGTTTTAATGGTCCGTATTCAGTAAATATTTTTGTCCAATAAATAGCTTTTCGTTTGGCTTTTTTTTCAGAGTAGTATTTAGTGGTAAACTGTTCTAATGTTTTTAAGTCATTTGAATTATAGGCTTCGGTAAAGTCTTTAAAAACAGGAGTTACTTCATGACTTGGCCATTCAAATTTGTTTTTATTTTGAGCGGCGGTGAATGTTGTTATAAGTACAACTACTAGTAGAATTAAATTTCTCATCGATTTATGATTTTATTGTTTAACTTAAGGCAATATTATAAGGAATGATAGGTGTTTCAAAATGAGTGTGACGGTTGAACTTGTATCTGTGATAGATGATTTTGATTTTGTGAATTTGGGTGAACTTCACATGGAAAAGTAATTTGGTCACTTAATAGGTTTCTTTAATCCCACAGCAAGTTTTAAGTCGTTTTAATTCCTTTCTTTTGAAAAAGAAATATGTTACTTATGAAAAAATATATAGAACCTCTAATTCATATGCTTATATGGGGATCGGGATGTTTTTTAATCTTAAACTATTCCAGTTCCATAGGGAGTTTTAAGAAGGATGAAGGCCCTTTTTTGCTTGTGGCGGCTTTTGGGATAGTTATGAATTTAATTATATTTTATGCAACTGCATTTTTTCTTGTACCTAAGATTTTAGAATTAAAAAAAACTACGACATTAGTAATTGTCTTACTAGTAGGCTTTATGAGTATTACGTTGTTGGAAAGTTTTATTGATTATCAATACCTCACTAAGTTGTTTTCTTCAAAAAGAACTTCATTTTTTGTGTATTTCTTTCAGAATATTTTGGTCGGTTTTTTTATTTTACTTACAGCGATTTTTTATGCGTTGCTGAAGTATTGGGTGTATAATGAAAAGTTAAAAAGGGTTTTGTTGGAAGAAAAGTTATCGACTGAAATGGCGTTTTTAAAATCTAAAATAAACCCTCATTTTTTATTTAATGTTTTAAATAGTTTCTATGCAAAGGCCTTAAAACATGATGTGCCAGAATTAGCAGACGGAATTGTGAAGTTGGCAGAATTGATGCGTTATATGGTATATGAAACAAATGAAGATAAAGTGTTAATTGAAAAAGAAATACATCATCTTAAAAATTTCATTCAGGTATACCAATTAAGAATATCCGAAGAAGATGATGTGATTATAAACTTCGAGACAATTGGTGATACAAAATCTATTAAAATTAGTCCTATGTTACTTATTCCTTTTGTTGAAAATGCTATTAAGCATGGGGTAGACTCACAGCAGAAGTCGGTTATTAATATTTTCATAGAGATAAAGCAGAATAAATTGTATTTTAAGGTTATTAATACGATACATAAAACCCCCAGTGATATTGTAGATGGTTCGTCTGGTTTTGGATTAGATAATCTTAAAAAAAGGCTATCGGTTTTATATCCTAATGCACACACCATAGAAACTAAAATTGAAGAAGAGTGTTTTATAGCCTTATTAAGTTTAAAACTTGATTAATTTTTATGAAGTATATAATAATAGATGATGAGCCAGCGGCAATTGAAGTACTTAAATTTCATTTAAAGAATATTCCTTTTATGGAGTTGATGGCAACATTCAGGGATCCTTTAGTTGCTATTGAATACCTTCAGGAGAATACTGTAGATTTGATGTTCTTGGATATTAATATGCCTAATTTATCTGGGATAAGTTTGCCAAAACTATTGAATAATCGACCACATATAGTGTACACTACCGCTTATTCAGAATATGCTATAGAAAGTTATGAGCTAAATGCAGTAGATTATCTTTTAAAACCAATTGGATTTGATAGATTACTTCAGGCAGTAATGAAAGTAAAACAGGTAATGGATCAGAAAGCTAAATATGGTAATACTAAATTTACACCTGTCGAAAATGATTCCGAGCAAACTATCTTCATTAAAAGTGGGGCTGAGTTTCACCAAGTCGCTATTCAAAAAATTAAATACATTGAAAGTGATGGGAATTATGTTACATTTTATACCATGAAACGTTCAATATTGTCTCGTTATAAAATTTCTGAGGTGCTAGAATTATTACCGCAACAGTATTTTGTAAGAATTCACAGATCGTATATTGTTGCGTTAAATCATATTGATACAGTCAAAAAACATTGCGTAGTAATTGAAGGTGTTGAAATTCCGATAAGTGCTAATTATAGAGAAGGTTTTTTGGCAATGATTGAGGCTATGGGCAAATAGTGAATATAAAACAAGGAACTGATTGAATTCTTAAAAAAGTTCTTTTTTTATTCCCCATCACATAATTTAAAATACAATAAATTATGTAATTTTGCGGTCATTATGGCAAAACAAGAAGATCAGTTTAAAAAAGTTGTCGCCCATGCAAAGGAGTATGGGTATGTATTTCAATCAAGTGAAATATATGACGGTTTAAGCGCAGTATATGATTATGCTCAAAATGGAGCAGAATTAAAGAAAAACATCAGAGAATACTGGTGGAAATCAATGGTGCAATTACATGATAATATTGTAGGTATTGATGCTGCAATATTTATGCATCCTACTACATGGAAAGCTTCTGGGCATGTTGATGCCTTTAGTGATCCGTTAATAGATAATAAAGATTCTAAAAAAAGATATAGAGCAGATGTTTTAGTAGAAGATTTCGCTGAAAAATTGGAAACTAAAGCTCAAAAAGAAATCAAAAAGGCGGCTAAGCGTTTTGGTGAAGCTTTTGATCAAACTGAATTTGAAGCAACAAATCCTAAGGTTTTAAAATACAGAGCTGAAAAGCAAGCACTGTTAGATAAGTTAGGAAGGCTTTTAGAGGAAGAAAAGCTTGATGAAGTAAAAGCTTTTATTGAAGAGTTAGGAATTGCTTGCCCAGTATCTGGATCAAAAAACTGGACCGATGTACGTCAGTTTAACTTAATGTTTGGTACTAAATTAGGGGCTTCTGCAGAAACTGCAATGGACTTATATTTACGTCCAGAAACAGCACAAGGTATTTTTGTAAACTTTGCTAATGTGCAAAAAACAGGACGAATGAAAATTCCTTTTGGTATTGCACAAACAGGTAAGGCGTTTAGGAATGAAATTGTTGCAAGACAATTTATTTTCAGAATGCGTGAGTTTGAACAAATGGAAATGCAATTTTTTGTGCGCCCTGGAACTCAAAAGGAGTGGTATGAAAACTGGAAAGAAACAAGACTGAAATGGCATAAGTCATTAGGTTTAGGTGAAGAGAATTACCGTTTCCATGATCATGAAAAATTAGCACATTATGCCGATGCTGCTTCTGATATTGAATTTAACTTCCCATTCGGATTTAAAGAATTAGAAGGGATTCACTCAAGAACAGATTTCGATTTAAAAGCGCATGAAGAGCATTCAGGAAAGAAATTACAATATTTTGATCCTGAAATAAATGAAAGTTACACACCTTATGTTGTTGAAACTTCTATTGGATTGGATAGAATGTTTTTAGCAGTGTTTTCAAATTCATTACAAGAGGAGGAATTGGAAAACGGAACTTCTCGTACAGTATTGAAATTACCTGCGGTATTAGCACCTACTAAGGCGGCAATATTCCCGTTAGTAAAGAAAGATGGTTTGCCAGAAGTAGCGAAGAAAATTGTAGCTGATTTAAAATGGGATTTTAATGTAATTTATGATGAAAAAGATGCCGTAGGAAAACGTTACAGACGTCAAGATGCAGCAGGAACACCTTTCTGTATTACTGTAGATCATGATACACTAACGGACAACATGGTTACTATCCGTCATAGAGATACGATGGAACAGAAAAGAGTGAAAATAGAAGAACTAAGAGCTATTATTGACCAAGAGGTGAATATGAAAAACTGGTTGAATAAAATGTAGTTATTAACTATATTAAAATATAAAAAGAGCGACTTTCGAGTCGCTCTTTTTTGTTTATAAAATACATTGTCTTTTAGACATACTAAAAGTATTAGTAATTCGTTTTTAGGATAATAAGTTTCAAGTTTTGTTATAAAAAAAAGTTAATGGTCAATATAAAAAAAAGCGTAATTGTAATCTTGCTATTAATATTCTTTATTCCTATTAGTGCCCAGGAAAAAGAAAACTATGATCAATATTATAATGATAAAATCACTATTTTAAAAAAATCTTTTTCTGATAAACTAGGGGAATTAAGATATTCTATTCGTTCTAAGAAACTATATAAAAGAGATAGGATATATGTTTCTATAGATAATACAGCTCAATTGTATAAAATTATTAGTGGTGAGTTGAATGGAGGTTTTGAGGGGAAGTATTATTTTAGAAAAGAAAATGCTGACCTTTATTATAATATATTTAATAATGAAGAATTTAGCTATTATGAAAAGCAAATTATAGAAAGTAGACTTCCTTTTAAAAAATCAGATATAGAAACCGATAGTGTTTTCGTTTATAATAAAAATAGAGACAAAGCTATTTTTAATAGTGAAGGTTTCAGTATGGTTTCAGAAAATTCAGTAGAACACATAAGTATTCCTCTATTTACAAGAAATCATAAATATGCGATAGTAAGAAGATTAAACGTGCATGAAGATGAATGTATAATATATGAGTATAAAAATAATGATTGGTCAGAGATAAAATATTTCCGGTATATTAAATTCTTATAATTGAATTATTATGAATAGGACCTTAGTTTTTTTATCTTTCATTTTTTGCGTGTGTTTTGCAAATGCACAAAACAATGAACAGAAAAGGGAATTTCATGATGATATAATTTCAGTGTCAAAAAAGTATTTCTCGAAAGAATTTAAATACCTTAAAAAGACAACAAGTGGTTGTTGTAGTAATATGTTTATTGGGGTGGGTGAAAATTCTATTGATTTCATCGCAAACTTAAAAAGTAAAAACACATCAAATTTTAGGTCTGAAAAAGATTCCATCTTATTAACTAAAATTATTAGTAAAGAAGAGGTAAGATTTTATAAAACTCAAATAATAAAAGAGAATTTTAAGTTCGATCACTTTGAATTAGAAACGGATAGTGTTTTTGTTTACAATAAAAAAAGAGATCAACTCAATGTGTCAAGTTGTGGGATAAGAATGTTGTCTAAAAGATTTATAAAAATAATTCCAACACCATTATTTACAAGAGATCGTAAATATGCCATTTTTACAATAAGCAGTAGTCATTTATGGTATTGTGTGGTTTATAAAAAAGAAAATGATGATTGGAGTTATTGTACGGATTTCAATTTGTTATTCAGTAGGCATTAGAAGAATGCCTTTAACTGAATATTCCCAGTGTGGATAGTTTTAGAAGTTTTGCTTTTCCTCCCAAAGTACGTAAGGTTTAAATCCAAAAACTTAGTAATGCGTTTTTGAGCAAACACATTCCATGTAAGGTTCTTTCCTTTTTCTAATCCCTCTAGCATTTGATACGCAACAGGAGAAAATGAGTTCCCAGTAAAGTCGTTAATATAATAATTAAACTCCCCATTTAAGGATACTTTATCTTTTTTTGCAACTGAAAAGGAAATTCCCATACGCTGTTGTTTCAAGGTTTCAAAATCACCTATATCATTTTCCTGAACTGAATATTCATAAAAGGCATCTAGCTTCGTGTTGGTAGAAGCTAAAAACGAAATTTTAGGATTTGTACTCCAACTTTTTAACTCGTAATTATTAGTGCTGAAATTTTCAGATTCATTTTTATTTGCTCCTAGATTATTACGTAATTCAAATAACCAACTCGTATAAAACTTATGGATAAACAATAACTGGTTATTTGTAGCATTATTTTCTTGAAAACCAATACTTAAAATGTTCCTGTTTCTGTTTTGTAAGTACGTATATGAAGTAGAATAGTTTTGCTTTCCTCTATTGAAAAACAAAGTGTTTTTAAAGCTTGAGTTTATTGTCAATAATTGGTCGTCCTCTTTTTTGAAAAGGTTAAAATCAAAGGTGTCTTCTCGCTTTGTTTTTTTATCAATTAAATAGGAGGTTTGATTAAAAAAATGTGACAACACTTTTTTGAATCTAGTATCGGAATCAATCCAAGATTTAGGATTAATTGTTAATGAAGTACTCCATTTGTTCTGTTCTGTTTTTATGAAAACTTGGTTTGGTAGTAATATTTTAACGAAATTTGCTTGATCCTGAAATTGTGCAATTTCAAATTCATTTAACTCCTGAATCCCATTTTCATTATAGTCAATCCAAGTATAATATCCTTGTCCTTCATCAACTTCTATAAAGGTGAAATCTTGTTGTGGGACAACACCTGAGTTTACTTCAAACGCAGTATTTAGATTAAAAAATTGATCAAAAACCCCCTGGTTGTATAGTATTCTCCCATTTAATGACTTTTCATTTTGAATAGCTTCATCTTCATAAGTCAGCTCACGATAATTAGCGTGCAAACTCAATTTGGTTTGTGGAGAGTTTATTAACTTCGATTTTAAGTAATAGGTATTTGAATTATTAACTCTAGCAAGTTCACCGCTTTTTAAACTATCATTTACACGGTACTTATAGCCTAACTCTACAAATACGTTCGTACTATCACCAATACCAGAAAACACCTCATAAGCATTGTATTTTTGACTATTTCCAGTGAGTAATTTACTTACTTTATCTTCTAATTGATTATTCTCTAAACTTGTTTTTGCGCCAACCCATCCTTTGTTTAATTCATATAAAACTCGAGCAGATAGGCGTAAGAATTTCGAGTTGTAAGTTTCTGATGAGCTTTTTAAAAAACTAGAATTTGAAGCTATTCGGAATTTATTTAAATGTAAATCATTGTTTAAAATATGTCTATTCCCGTTATAGTTTTCAGAATATTCTAAATGTTCATAAGCATAGTTTATAATGCCTTTTTTATGATGATTTAAGTTGAATCCTGAACTAATAATATTCTGGTTCCCTAATGGATTCTCTAAATTCCAATCTCTATCAAACTCTACACGATATAAACGCTCAACAGTTTTAAATTTTTTATTTACATAATCAGTATCAAAAAACGCGTTTAAATTCCATGAGCTATCTTGCTTAATGATGTTTCTTTCTATTGTTAACTTTCCTGCAAAACCATCATTGTCTTCATCATCAATGTCAGAAAATAAGTTCAAGTCGTTTTTACTTCCTGCTAATTCAAAGTCTAACTTAGTCCGTTCATTTGGCGAGTAGCTAGCATCAATAACTGCCATTTGTAATTTTGTGGGAGCTACTAACTGAATTATCGGTTCGTAATTACCTTGAGGAATACCTCCAATTGGAGCAACGTATTCAAATATATTACTAATAGCATTACTGTTTACTAACACATAATTTCCTTGGTTGTTTCCAACCAAGCTAAATTTCACTTGAAAAAGCACATCAGTTGGTTCTGTAGAAAACACAAAGGCTTCAATTCCTCCAATGACTTCTTTCTTGTACAAAATTCTGTTTTCAGAGTACGTTTCTGGAATTGCAGATGGTGCATTCATTAAACTAGTGTCATTACCAGCAGCTTGTAAAATGGCAATTTGTTCGGAAGATAAACTTTGCTGTAAAGGTTGATTTTTAGCATCGTTTTCAGTGTATACATGTGCATCAATACTAAAGTTTTTATCTTTATGAGCACCACCACCATACGCAATTATCCTACTGTAGTTCTGATCACTAAACTGGTATTCAACCGTAATTCTCATTTCAGATGTAATAGGATTAGTTGCGTTGAAAATTATTTCTCCAGCATTATAGTCAACAATATAATCGTTGTTTTCTCCACGTTGTTGCGGTAGTCCATTAATATAAACGGTTTCACTTCCTGAAACTAATAATATAAATAATTCTCCGTTTTGTCCAGTAAGTTTGTAAGGTCCTTGATTTCCTTCTTGTCCTTTAAATTCGCTTTTTGCGTATTGTCCTTTTACTAAAGCTCCAGAGGCAAATAATTTGGTTTCGCTACTATCACGAACTATTGTTCCTGTGGCAAAAATACCCTGAACTTTCTTTGAGAATTTTCCGAAATAAGAGCTTTTGTTTTCTAAGTTTACATCACCAGCACGTAAGAGCCAATTTTTACTAAATATTTCGATAAAAACTTGATCAAATTCATTTAGCTTTTGTGAGTAACCACCTTCTTGTAAAGGAATATTAGAATCTTGTAAAGAAGCTCTAATAGAAACTTTATCAGAGATCTTACCCGAAATTTGTAAATCTAATTCAGAGTTCAAAACTGAATTTTGATTATTTCCGACGGATATTCCTCTAGAGATACTTCCTGACGTTTCAAGTCCTTCAAAAGGAATATAGTTCCGCTTTATATTAGTGGTTCCTAGGCTATATAATTTTTGGGTGTTCTGGGTGTTTTCTACAATAATACTTTCGTCGAATAAAAAATATTTTTTAGTTACAAACTCTGGGTATTTGGTATAGTGAATGTATATAGAGTCAGTTGTAATACTATCCTTGTTTTTTAATTGAAGTATGCTTTTACTAAAATCTACGGTGTAATATGTACTATCAATAGTTTTTAAGTTTTTATCAAAGAGTTTAAACTGAAAAGGAGTAATACTAACAGAGTCTATGCGAATGGAATCTTGTATTTGAATTTTTTTTTGCACACGATTAGAGTTGGAATCTTGAGAATGACCCCAAAAACCAATTAAAACTAATAAAAGAACTAATCTAATTTGCATAATTTATTCTTAAATACAAACGTAGTATCATATCGCTTGTTGTGTAAGCTTTTTACTAAAGTTTTTACAGAAGCTAAAATACACTTTTCAAGAGGATAAAATTTAGTAATTTGGAGTAACCAATATTAATTCTATGAAAATTAAATTCATTATTACTTTAATCATGTTTAGTTCACTTATGTACTCTCAAAAAAAAAGGCAGTAATAGAAGAGGTTAAGAATAAAGTGTTTTTTTATGGTTTTGCTTTAGATAATGAAGTAGATAAAAATCATTTACTCTGTCTCATTAACTGCTCTAAGAAATAACTTTTTGAGTTGTTCCTTCTTGGTTAAGTATCCCTCTCTCCCGAATCTTTATGTGTGTTAAAGTAAAACTTCTTTTTGTTCCTAAGTTTTTATATCAGCAGTATTAACACCACTTTTATCTACAGATCTATATATAAAACCTATCTTTCTCAGTTACTTTAGCACCAGGAATAGCCATTAATTCTTTCACATATCTGTAACTTATAGTAAACAGAAAGATATAATGAAACAGAATCTGTAATCTTATAATTGTGAGTTTTCACTTCTAAAAGTCCCTTATGTGTTTGCTAACTAAAAGAGAAGGCTAATCATTTTTTGGCATAATACTTGTCTAATTGTATTTGTTCGCACACTATTGTTCATATAACTATCTTTTTTATATATTAGCGGACATTATATAGAAATAGACTTTTTAAATATCATACTCATGAAAAAACTTACAACTTTAAAATTAGTGATGGCAGTTGCAATGTTGTCATTCCTTACAGGATTCTCACAAGAAAAACCAGTAACTAAATTATTGAAATCTTATATAGCAAACTCCAATCAACTTTGTGAGACTAAACAAGTAAACAATGTATTATCATTATTTGATGATAGATATAAAAATAACGTTGCTTATGTTGGGCTTTCTGGAATTGTAAAAAGGAGCACTATTGGTTTTGAGCAATTTTCTGAACAGTTAGCAGATAATGTTAAAAATAAAAATTATAATTTCCATATGACAATCGGTGAAATAGTTCATGAATCTCAAAAAGAGAGAGCAGGAACAGTTTCAGCGTTAGTAAACTTTGAATCAAAAATTGATGGAAAAGTTGCTGAAAAAGGAACCATTTTAATGAACTTGGTAGCTTCTTTGGTTAGAGGTGAGTGGAAAATTATACATAACAATACTGTAAGAGTTTCTGAAGGAAGTGATATTGGTAGTTGTGTATGTTATTTGTATGCTAAAGGTTCAACAATGTTTAATGCTGAAACATATTACCCAGCAGGAGTTGAGTATGATAGAGAATATCAATCATTTAGAGTAAGTACTAGAGATGGAAAGCGTATTATTAAAGCAAATGATATAACTTACACATGGGCTGAAAATGGAGATGTATTAGATGCTGGACGTAAATTAGGTAATGCAAAATCTTCTGACGAAGCTGTTAAAGTTGTATTGACTAGTGTTTATAGTGAAACTTGTACAAAAATTGATTTTAACTAATCAGTTAAATTATAATAAATCAAAAGCCTTCAAGTTTTCTTGAAGGCTTTTTTTGCTTAAATAGTTATTCAGACTTAATAAGATGTTATGCGAAACGAATATAATGTTATAATAGTTGGAGCTGGTGCTGCTGGTTTTTTTACAGCTATTAATATAGCACAACGGCGTACCGATTTAAAAATCGCTATACTTGAGCGTGGAAAAGATGTGCTTCAAAAAGTAAAAATTTCAGGAGGAGGACGTTGTAATGTTACTCACGCATGTTTTGATCCAAAAGAACTTACGCAGTATTACCCAAGAGGGGAAAAAGAACTATTGGGGCCGTTTCATCAGTTTTGCTGTGGTGATACTTTTGAATGGTTTGATCAGCAAGGAATTGAATTAAAAATAGAGGAAGATGGTCGTGTGTTTCCTACAACAGATTCATCACAGACTATTATTGATTGCTTTCAAGCAGAGGTTAAGAAATATAATATTGATGTATTGACTAATTATGCTTTAATAGATTTTGAAAAAGAAAACGACCAGTGGTTAGTGTCAACTAAATCAGAAGTATTTTCAGCAACGTCACTAGTAATAGCAGCTGGAAGTTCTCCTAAATTATGGAAAATGATAAAATCTAAAGGGCATAATATTATTAATCCAGTCCCCTCTTTATTTACATTTAATATAAAAGACGATAGATTAACTGATATCCCTGGAGTTGTAGCTCAAGGCGTAGAAATTAAAGTACTTGGTACAAACTTAGAAAGTAATGGTCCATTATTAATTACTCATTGGGGGGTAAGTGCGCCATCAATATTAAAACTATCTGCTTGGGGAGCAAGAACCCTGTCGGAGAAAGGCTATAAATTTGACATTTCAATAAATTTTATAAGCTTACAAACAAAAGATTGTTTGGATCAGTTAAAAGAGTTGAAGCAAGAAATGGCTAAAAATATAGTTGTAAAATACAATCAGTTTGAAGTGCCTAAGCGTTTGTGGAGAAAGTTAGTTGAAGCAAGCAAAATTGGAGAAACCACTCGTTGGGCTGATTTAACTAAAATCCAATTGGAAAATTTGGCAAACCAATTAACCAATGCAGTCTTTAAGGTTGATGGAAAAAGCACTTTTAAAGAAGAATTTGTTACGGCTGGAGGGGTTGATTTAAAAGAGGTAAACTTCAAGCGCTTTGAAAGTAAAGTACATAAAAACCTGTTTTTTGCTGGAGAAGTATTAAATATTGATGCAGTAACTGGAGGTTTCAATTTCCAAAATGCTTGGACCGGAGGATATTTAGTTGCTAAAGCAATTAGTGAATCATAAATAATAAGATAAAAACTATCTTTGCTTAAAATAAATTTACGCAATGCAAGAACAAGCATTTATACATATGGTATCAGAAACTACTATTGAAAACGGATCTGTTACATGGGAGTCGCCAAGTAATATAGCTTTAGTTAAATATTGGGGGAAAAAGGAAAATCAAATTCCGGCTAACCCTTCTATAAGTTTTACACTGAGTAACTGTAAAACGATTACTACGTTATCATATAAAAAGCGAATTAACCTTGCAGATGAATATCAATTTGAAGTTTATTTAGAAGGAAATAAACAAGACGATTTTAAACCGAAAATAAACACGTTTTTTAAGCGAATTGAGCAATATGTACCTTTTATTAAAGGCTATGAGTTTACAATAGAGACTTCAAATACATTCCCACATAGTTCTGGTATTGCATCATCAGCTTCTGGTATGAGTGCATTGGCATTATGTGTGATGTCAATTGAAAAGAAATTAAATCCTAGTTTATCGGATACTGATTTTACTAAAAAAGCATCTTTTTTATCACGATTAGGGTCCGGTAGTGCATGTAGGAGTTTAGAAGGTAATTTAGTGTGCTGGGGTGCTCATAAAGAAATTGATGAGACATCTGATTTATTCGGAGTACGATATCCATTTGAAGTACATGAAAAATTTAAAAATTATCAAGATACTATCTTATTAGTAGATAAAGGAGAGAAACAAGTGTCTAGTACTGTTGGTCATGATTTAATGCATAATCATCCATACGCAGAAAATCGTTTTCAACAAGCACATAATAATTTATCTAAATTAATTAAGATATTTAAATCGGGAGATTTAAAAGCATTCATTGAAATAGTTGAAAGTGAAGCGTTAACATTACACGCAATGATGATGACGAGCTTGCCGTACTTTATTTTAATGAAACCAAATACGCTGGAAATTATAAATAAAATATGGGCGTTTAGACAAACATCTGGATTGCATTTATGTTTTACGTTAGATGCTGGTGCAAATGTACATTTATTATATCCTGAAAATGAAAAGCAGCAAGTTTTAGATTTCATTAACAGTCAATTAGTTGGCTATTGCCAAAATGGTCACTATATTTGTGATAGTATCGGTTTAGGAGCTAATTTGATTACAAATTAATAACTAAAACTGAAAACTCCAATTGTAAACTGAAAACTATGAAGAAGGGACCGTTATTTTACTCAAAAATTTTATTATTTGGTGAATATGGAATCATTAAAGATTCTAAGGGACTGTCTATTCCATATAATTTTTACAACGGGGCATTAAAGTTAGAAGATACTTCTTCTGAGGAAGCTATTTCTTCTAATAAAAACTTAAAGGCATTAGCAAATCACTTACAGCAATTACAAGAAACGAAGCATAGTTTAGCTCAGTTTGATATTGATGGTTTACAACAAGATTTGGCTAATGGAATGTATTTTGATTCTTCAATACCTCAAGGATACGGAGTAGGAAGTTCAGGGGCATTAGTAGCATCTGTTTATGATAAATATGCAAAGAATAAAATAACAGTTTTAGAAAATTTAACTAGAGAGAAATTACTACAATTAAAAGAAGTTTTTGCTCAAATGGAATCGTTCTTTCATGGTAAAAGCTCTGGTTTAGATCCGTTAAACAGTTATTTAAGTTTACCTATTTTAATTAATTCGAAAGATAGTATTGAGCCTACAGGTTTACCATCTCAACAAACTACAGGTAAAGGAGCTGTTTTCTTATTAGACTCTGGTATTGTTGGTGAAACAGCACCAATGGTTAATATTTTCATGGAAAATATGAAGCAAGAAGGATTCAGAACTATGTTGAAAACACAGTTTACAAAACACACAGATGCTTGTGTTGATGATTTCTTGAAAGGAAATATTAGTTCATTATTTGGAAATGTAAAACAATTATCTAAAGTTGTTTTAAATAACTTTAAACCAATGATCCCGGAACAATTCCATAAACTTTGGAAACAAGGGATTGAAACAAATGACTACTATTTAAAATTATGTGGTTCAGGCGGAGGAGGTTATATTCTTGGGTTTACTGAGGATTATAGAAAAGCTCAAAAAGCATTGAAAGATTATAAGTTAGAGTTGGTTTATAACTTCTAGTTATTAAAGGATATTTGGCTTTTGTAATGAAGCATTTTAAATATATCTATAAATAAGGAGCTAATTATAAATAAGGTTTAAATTAAATCTATGTTTTCAAGAAAACACAAACTGATTTTAAAAAAGCTATTTAGTTTATTTTCTGTAGTTAGAGGCTACAATATTTTAATTATTGTATTAGCACAATACCTGTCTTCAATTTATATTTTAGCAAAAGACACTTCATTAAAAGAGGTGATACTAGATCCTAAATTATTCACCTTAGTTTTTGCAACTTCTTTAGTTATTGCTGCAGGATACATCATTAATAATTTTTACGATTCAGAAAAAGATTTAATCAATAGGCCAAAGAAGTCTATGTTAGATAGGTTGGTTAGTCAAAACACAAAGTTGTCAGGCTATTTTGTACTCAACTTTCTTACAGTAATCTTGGCAAGTTATGTGTCGTTTAAAGCAGTGTTATTTTTCTCTTCATATATTTTTATGATTTGGTTTTACTCACATAAATTAAAGCGCTACCCGTTTATAGGAAACTTAATAGCATCTTCATTAGCTATAGCTCCTTTCTTTATAGTGTTTGTATACTACAGAAACTTTGACACAGTAATATTTTTTCATGGTTTGTTTTTATCATTAATCATTTCCATAAGGGAAATAACAAAGGACTTGGAGAATATAAAAGGCGACCTAACTTTGAATTACAAAACGATACCAGTGGCTTATGGTGTTAAAACAACCAAGTTAATTTTGTTTGCTTTAATTGTACTTACTTTAGTTACTTCTTTAATATTAGCTGTTTTTTTTGAAGTTGGTAAAATGAACTATTACTTTTATTTTGCAACAATTTTATTACTGTTTTATGTAATAAAATTATGGATAGCAACTAAAAAAGCACATTATGTATTGTTACATAATGTGCTGAAATTTGTGATTGTTATTGGAGCTTTCAGTATTGTTTTAATAAAGCCAGAATTACTCACTAGTAAAATAAAGGCCTTATTCATTTTGTTGATTTAGTTTTTTTAATTGAACTATTGATAATACATGAATAAAAACTGCTAGAGGCATTAAAAAGCCAGCTACCAATACATAGGGATACTTAAAAGATTCTATAGGTAGTAGTGGAATATTACTTCCGTAAATTTCAGGCTTGTATATACTAGTCATGAAAACATAAATAACAGAAGCTAAAATAGCGAGTCCTGAATAGTTCCAGTAGATTAACCATTTTTTAGATAATGTTTTATACTTGAAAACTAAAAGGCCAATTATAGGAGCAGTAATGGCCAGAATCATATCAAAATTATACCCTTCTATACTCGCTTCTTTATGAAGGATTCCTTTAGTTACAGAGAAAACAAATAGTATTTCTACAAGTATTCTAAAAGATTGAATATAGATAAGCCAGTGTTGAGGTATATTCTGTAGCCATTTGTTGTTTCTGTTTTTATATATAAATATTCCGGTGAAGATAAACGAGGGTAGGATAAAGGCTAATGCGAACCTAGGAGGGAAGCTATAACTTGCTAAAAAATTACTTGAAGCCATTATGAAAATATATAGTTGCCATAATAGTAACCCAATAACGAGTAGCCTCTTTTTCTTTTGTTGTTTTTGTGCTTCTTGAAATGTTTTGCCTATAGTATATAATCCTCCTTTGAAGACTATTAAGATCATTAGAATTGTTAACCCTATGTATGCAATTTTTAATTCCATAATATTATTTTTTCAAAGTTAATTTATTCAGTAGTTCACTTATGGCTGTTTCACCATCATCACCTATCATCATCCTGATTTCTTCCATTGCTTTTTCCCATTCAGGAATGATAAGCTCTACAAATTGTTTACCTTTAATAGTAATTTCAATCGTTGGAAAGTTTATTTTACTGACGTAATTTTTTCCTATCAAGCGATTTAAGTTTCTGTTTACTGAAGATTTTTCTAAAAAGATAAAATCAGATAGTTGTTTTTGGGTTAAACCGCCTGCTTTTGTTAAAACAAATAATAAGGTAAGTTGGCTATTAGTTATTCCAAAAGGAGCCAAATGCTTTCTGAAGATGTTGGCTGTAATTCTACTAATGCGCATAACTTTACCTGAAATGCATTCTCGAGGGTTAAAATTTTCAATGTTATTGAATTCCATTAAACAAAGCTAGGTAATAAAAGTTGTATCTACAACTTTTATTACCTAGAGAGGTTTGAAATATTATTTTAGGATAAGAAATTACGTTAAAACTTAATATTCTTTTCAAAGTGAAAAATGAATTCAAATAAGCGTAATTTTTGTACCTATAGTATATCAAAACTAGAAGGGTCTGACGGATGTGGTATAATATTATCATCGGAGAGTATTACCAAAAGGACTAAAAATGATAAAAAGTAGAGTAAAGTCTTTATGTTTAGGTGAATTAGGGCTCAAATTAGCCATACTAATAAAATTAACAATACCTTTACGCAAAATTTAGTACATATGTCAAGCGAAAGAAAGAACACTGATAGAAAGAAGCATACAAACGATTCTTATAAAAAGGCTAATGCCCCAAAATCAAGAGCATCAAAGTCAAAAAGTTCTGTAAAGAAAACTGTGGCTAAAGAGGTTCCTGTAAAAAAAGGCTCATCTGATGAAATTCGTTTAAATAAGTATATAGCAAATTCTGGTATATGTTCTCGTCGTGAAGCAGATATGCATATTTCTATTGGTAGTGTTACCGTAAATGGTAAAGTAGTTTCAGAAATGGGTTATAAAGTAAAGAGGGATGATGATGTTCGTTTTGATGGTTCTAGAATTAACCCTGAACCTAAAGCATATGTACTTTTGAATAAACCTAAAGGATTTGCAACTACTACAAGTGAAAGTAAAGGCAGAACAGTTATGGATTTGGTTGCAAACGCTACCAGTTCAAGGATAAAACCTGTTGGGAGATTAGGAAGAAATTCTACTGGATTATTGTTTTTTACCAATGATGATGATATGGTTAAGAAATTTACGGGCTCTAAAACTGGAGTCAAACGTTTATTTCATGTAGAATTAGATAAAAACTTAAAACAAGAGGATCTTAAAAAAATTCAAGATGGTATACTAATAGAGGGTAAAAAAGTAACAGTAGTTGAAGCATCTTATATTACCAATTCGCCAAAAAATGAATTAGGTATTTCGATTTTAAATACTGGAAATGGAGTACTAAGAACCATCTTTGAACACCTGGGGTACGACTTAATAAAAGTTGACTGTGTGATGATTGGTGATTTAACTAAAAAGGATATCCCAAGAGGGCACTGGAAGCATCTTACTGAACAAGAATTAATTAACTTAAAGCATTTTAAGTAATAGCGTAGGTTTTTAGTATATGTAAGAAGTCCCACTTAATTATAATTAAGTGGGACTTCTTTGTTACACTTATTCTAATACAGTTGGTAATGTATTAAGATAAGTATCACTTCTGTAAATACCATTATGATTACAATTGTCAATTAAATATAGCGTAATATTATCAGGGTCGAGTTGTTGTAATTGTATTGAATTCTCTTTAGGGGTTATTAACTGATCATCCTTACCGTGAAAAATAGTAATTGGACAGCGAACCTTTTCTATGAATTTATGAGTAGGTATTTTGTATTCAATCAACAAACAAGGTACTATTGGCGCTGTTTTATGTACCAAAGATTCAAAAGAGTAATATGGAGCTTCAAGAATCAATGCTTTTGGATTGTTGTAAGCAGCTATCTTAGCAGCTAATCCAGAACCTATAGAAAACCCTAATACAATAATCTCATTTTCTTTATATTTTGTTTTTAAAAAATCATAAGCAAGTTGCATGTCATTATGTAGCATTTCTTCATTTTCTAACTGGTTTTTGTTTTTTCCAAAACCTCGGTAATCTACAAAAAGGATGTCATAATTATTGTTTGTATACAAAGGGGCTCTCATCCCCCAGTCATGCAATGCGCCAGCATTTCCATGAAGGTATAAAATAACTCCTTTTGAGTTTTTGCTTTTAAATAATAGGCTGTTAATAGTGTTTTTTTTGTCAACAGGAATGTTGATTTCTTCAAATTCTGTGTCAAAATTGTATTGATAATTAGTTGCCAATGTTTTTGGATGAAAGTAAAATTTTTCTTGATTGAAATATAAAAAGATCATTGCAATTACATAGAGTAATGAAATCGATAGAATAAATCCAATGATTCTTTTTTTAGTAAAAATTCGCTTCATGTTTTTTTGAAAACTTATTTAATGAATAAAATTAAACCTTTTTTATAAAATATAGTCTTAAGTAATATCAAATAAATAAATCAAGTTTTTATTATTAATGAAGGAGAGTTTAAAGACGATTGGTAGTTTGCTTTGTTTCATGCTTTTTAGCATGTTTCTTTTTAGCCAACAAGCAAAAAAAGAGTTAAGAATAATGATTGAACCTGTTTTTCATGGAGAAAAACTTCAAAAGAAGCATTGGTACGTTTCTAAAACAGGAGATTCAATACAGTTCAATACAGTTAAGTTTTATCTAACAGATTTTAAATTTGAATTAGCCAATAATACATATCATGAAATAAAAAAAAGTTCTTGTTTAATTGATGCGTTTAACAATGAAACACTTTCCAAATCTTTAAAACTTCCAAAAAACAGAAAGATTAAAGAGGTGTTTTTTTCTTTAGGGGTAAAAGGTAGCTTAAGTGAATCTGGAGCACACTCTGGAGATTTAGATCCGGCAAATGGAATGTATTGGGCATGGCAGAGTGGTTATATTAATGTGAAAATTGAAGGGGTTAGTCCAAATTGCCCTACAAGAAAAAATAAATTCACTTTTCATATAGGTGGCTTTCAGGAACCATATCCAACATTAAGAACATTAAAATTCCCAATAAGTCATAATCAGAAGAAGCTTACACTGGTTGTAGATTTAGAAACTTTTTTTGATGAGATAATTTTAAAAGAGAACCACAGTATAATGATTCCTGGCGAAGAAGCTTCAAGGTTGGCAGATACATCCGTTAAAATGTTTAGCTTAAAAGAATGAAAAGAATAACCTGTTTTATTGGAGTGTTATTACTGCTATCTTTTATAGGATTAAAAGTAAGCGCTACAATATTTACGTATCCGGAATATTGGCCGAAGCCTATATATGATTTTTCTAAGAATCCTGTTACAGAAGAAGGATTTCAATTGGGTAGAACCTTGTTTTACGATTCATTATTATCTAAAGATAATACTATTTCATGTGCTAGTTGTCATTTACAAGCTTCTGGATTCACTCATATTGATCATGATTTAAGTCATGGTATAGAAGGGAAAATTGGAACTAGAAATTCGTTAGCTATAATGAATACTGCATGGTCAAGCTCTTTTATGTGGGACGGTGGTATCAATCATTTAGAGGTGCAAGCGTTAGCGCCGTTAACAAGTGAGGTAGAAATGGCAGAAACATTAGAAAATGTGGTTCGGAAGTTAGATACTATTCCTTTTTACAAGGATTTGTTTTATAAAGCATTTCAGGATAGCACCATAACTGGGCAAAGGGTATTATTAGGATTAACTCAATTCACAGTAATGTTGAATACATATAATTCCAAGTATGATAAATATATCAGAAAAGAGGAGGGAGGAAAATTTACTACTCAAGAGAAAAATGGTTTAAAATTATTTAAAACAAACTGTGCTTCGTGTCATACAGAACCTTTGTTAGCAAGTAATGAATTTAAAAATAATGGGTTACCTGTAGATAATACATTAAACGATTATGGAAGAATGAAAGTTACCCAAGACTCAAAAGATTCACTAAAATTTAAAGTGCCCACCTTAAGGAATATACAATTCACAAAACCTTATATGCACGACGGCAGGTTTGAAACACTACAAGAGGTCATTACGCATTATACAAACGGAATTCAACATAGCGAAACTTTGGCAGAGGAACTTAAAAAAGCAATTGTTTTAACACCAAATGAAAAAGTAGACTTGTTAGTGTTTTTACATACGTTAACTGATAAAGAGTTTTTGTTTGATAAACGATTTTCATTTCCAAAAGAATTAATAACTCAAAAATAAATATAGTGAACTCTTTAGTGTTTTCCAGTATTATTGCCCTATTCAGTCATTGTTTTTTCAGTGTGCTGTTTTTGGTGTGTTTTAAAAAAGATGTGTCTAAGTATTTATGGTTACTATTTGTAGTTATTCCAATCCCATTTTTAGGAACCCTTTTAGGAACTCTTTATGGTTTTGACAATACATTCATACGAATGGTGTTTTCAGCTGCTAGTTTCTTTTTATTAGGTCCATTGCTTTATTTTTATTGTAAATCAATTTTATGTGAATCAATAAATAAAAAAATGGTATTTTTTCATAGCATACCTTTTTTACTATTTAGTGTTTTGCTAATCAATTTTGCGCCTCCTCCAGCTCCTTTTGGAGACAATGAATTTGTTACTCAAATATTTCAATCATCTAATAAAACAAAATTACCAAGACATTTCCTAACCTCTTGTATAGCCTTATCTAACATAATTTATAGTGTATTAATTATTCAGTTAATAAGGAAGAGTAAATTAAAGGTTAAAGAATTTTACTCTGTTAGTAATTATTCAATAACACTTCAATGGCTTCAGTGGTTAGCAGTATTTTTTGTGCTTTTAGCAATTACTTCTTTTATTGAAAAGGCATACCCTGGAAGTGGAAAAGTCATTCCGTATGTAAAGCAATTGGGACCATTATCAAGTTTATTATTTGTGTTTTTTCTAAGTGCTTTTGGATTTCAACAAAATGTATTATCAGAACTATGTTCCGAAAAAAGGAATGATAATCAAGAGATAAATTCACAGGTCGGCGAAGATAAAAAGCTACACAATAAAGAAAAGAGTTTCGATGATTTAGAGGCCCAGCTAAATCAGTATATGGTAAATGAAAAAGCGTTTTTAAACGAAAATTTACGATTATCTGATGTTGCAAAAGAGATGGATGTTTCTATAAACGACCTTTCTTATTTTATCAACCAAACCTATCAGAAGAATTTTTACAAATATGTAAATGATTTTAGAATAACACACGCATGTAAATTACTTAAGGATGAATCCTATCATAAGTATACTATTGTGGCTATTGGTTTTGAATCCGGATTTAATTCTAAATCAACCTTTAATCAAGTTTTTAAAGAGCAAACAAATCTAACGCCATCCGCATACCGAAAAACGGGTTGATTTATACCCAAAATGTGTCCGAACTTATATACTCGGTCTTTTAACGAAGCTGTTTACAATACATTAGCCTTGTTTAATTAAAAGCCTAGAATCATGAAAAGAAAATTATTTAATTTAGTATTGCTATTAATTCCTATGTGCATGTTTGCACAAACAAACCCTGCTATAACAACATGGATGCAAAACACAACTGGAATAACGGGACGTCATTATGTAGCTGGAAATTCCACTCCAATTAACGACTCAGATTTAGCCAATGTGCAATCGGTAGATTATGATGCAGATTGGGTATATGTTTCCGCAACAGGAATTCCTGCATATATAACAGGTCCTTTTCAAGATGGAAACCCGTCTTTCGCAACTGCTCAAAACTCTATATTTAAAATGCCTTTGAACCCTACTCAAAACACAGGGACTTCAACTGACACTACTCCGGGAAATATCGGTATTTTTATTAATGGAGTGGCTTTATTTGATTATAGAGATGGAGTAGCCTGGAATGATTCTACCAATAATATTTGTGGAGGTCCGGGAAATGCTCCTTGTCCAGGTGGGCCAACAGCAGTCATGGATTGGAATAGAGATGCTATACCTGCTGAAATGGAAGGGTTCGACTGTAATAAAGCGCACCCAGCAATGGGGAATTATCACCATCATCAAAACCCTAGTGCTTTTGATATGGATTTATTAGTGGTGTCAGATGTTTGTGATACGTATCCAGCAGATGGATTATATGTAATAGATACTAATGCACATTCTCCATTAATTGGCTTTGCTTACGATGGTTTTCCTATTTATGGTGCTTATGGGTATGCTAATGTAGATGGTACAGGAGGAATTGTGAGGATTCAATCAAGTTATGAATTAACAGGAGCATCAACAAGAACCGATGGGCCAAATGTAAGTGCCACATATTTTGATGGATATTTTAGAGAGGATTATTTATTTGTATCCCATCCAGAAGAGTATTATTTAGATGAACACAACGGTCGTTTTGCGATAACACCAGAATATCCTGCAGGAACTTATGCGTATTACGCTACTGTAGATGCAAATCATAATTCAGCTTATCCATATGCTGTTGGACCTGCTTTTTATGGAAATGTAACTACAACAACTGTTTCTTCTGTTCCGGTTGGAACAACAAATTATGTTTTGTCAACTTTTGATTATGTTTTTAATGATTCAACAATTAAAACCTATCCAAACCCAACAGCAGAAATAATTACACTTCAAATTACTGATGTATCTCATCCTGATTTAAAAGTACAATTAGTAAATGTAGCTGGGCAATTAATTTCAGAACAAACACTTAAGATGGGAAGTACCATTTGTAATTTTGAAACTTCAGCATTATATAATGGAACGTACTTTGTTGTCGTGTCCAATGGTTCAAGTAAAAAAACTTTTAAAATTCTTGTGAATAAAGGATTCTAGTATAGCTTAAAAAAGAAAAAACAGGTTGGATTATTTCAAGCTGTTTTTTCTTTTTTATGATATAAAACTTCCCAAATCATCATTCCAAAAACAAGTGTGTATTCAATAAAAATTAGCCAATAGTTATTTATGAATGCTTCGTTTTTATAAAAAGAGTAACTAAGAATTATAGTGAAACTCCATACTAATGGAAAACGATATTTAGTGAATATTGATAAAGCTAATAACATTGCTACATACCAAGGATGAATGGTGCTTGAGGTAAATAAATAAAAGCTCAACCCAAACAAAAAAGCAGTAATCAATTGTTTCGTAGATGTGTTGTTTCTGAAAAAAGAAATAAGTAAAATGAATAGTAATACTACTAAAGGAGTTACTTTACCTACACTACCAATAATATTATACCCATTTATAAAATACCCTATTTCACGAATTAGTAAATAAATACTTCCGTTAAATTCAAATGTTCCGAACCACAACCCGATGGTTTTGGAATAATTAGTTAGCAGGTTTTCAGAGATAAAAGGAGCAAAGAATAAAATACAGCTTACTGTGACAATGGTGTAAAAGGCCAACAGTTTTTTGAATTTAAATTGCTGGAAAAATAAAGGTAGAAAGAGCAAGGGTAGCAACTTTAAACTGATGGAACAGGCCAATACAAAAGCAGCTAATATCCATTTGGTTTGTTGTAGTAGGTACAAACTCCATACTACGAAGAAAATCATGACTCCCTCAAAATGTAAGTTTCCAGTTAACTCAAGAATGATTAATGGGTTCAGTAAGTATAGAAATATCACCTTAGGATTTAAATGGAGTGCTTTTAAGAGTTTCGTTCCGAAATATAATACACCAATGTCAGCAAGTATTATTAATACTCTCATAACTATAATACTTCCTATAATACTTTTATTAGCAAAAAGAGCTGCAATAGCAAAGCATAATTGATTTAGTGGTGGGTAATTGCTATAATGACTAGCGTTAAGCTCTCCCATTCCAGCAACCAATTCAGTAGCTTGATTAGGGGGTATATAATTTGGTGTTTGAAATACTTCCGGTAGATATAAATACGGATTAAATCCGTTTAATAACATTCGTCCATCCCAAATGAAACGATAAAAGTCTTGTGACAAACTCGGTGTGGCAATTAAAAGAACAAGCCTAAAAAGAATAGTGACTACGACTAGGGTTTTCCAATCCAATCCTTTTTTATATAGGTAAAGGAATAATAAAAATAACCCAGTGTATGTAATAAGTAAACTATTAAAATCACCACGAATTAATTCATAACCAAAATAATAGTACCCTAAAAGGGATGCTATAGTGGCTAGTATTGGCTTTTTATATACTTTTAGGAAAGTGCTATTTAGCATTTAACTGATGTCGTTTTTAAGCGTAATTATTGAATAGTCGATATACTAAGAAATAACTAACCTAAAATTAGGTAAATAATTCTAAGGAAGAATATTTAAAAAGAGGAAGTTTAAAGGTTAAGCTTTTGAAGTAAGTGATTTGAAAAACACAAACCCAAACCCGGAAACTAACATTAAGTGAAAAGGAACTAGTCCGAAATCAACTTCTTTAGCACCAACAAATATGGTAACCAAGTATGAACTAGCTAACCCGAATACGAAGTACAATAGTAAGATACCTTCAATAACGATATTTTTAGAGATGTTTTTACTCAAGTATTTATTGTCTTTCCAAGAATCTTTTAAAGTACTGATATTGAATTTAGGTGTACGAACAAATTCACTTTTCTTTCCTCTATGTCCTTCTAAAACAGCTAATGAGTTGTGTAAAGAGAATCCCATTGCAATTGAAAAGA
>Ga0209395_1000450_pt1 | contig 60997 bp, 43 predicted proteins | sample GOMGulsemesocosm_3_FD_184635 | JGI IMG/M metagenome (GOLD analysis project Ga0209395, IMG submission 184635) | Methane-oxidizing microbial communities from mesocosms in the Gulf of Mexico - GOM9D Gulf of Mexico (SPAdes) (version 2) | ecosystem: Environmental > Aquatic > Marine > Cold seeps...
TATTTGTCGTTATGTGAAGATCTCCAGCGACCTTTACCCGTAATCGCACCGCACCGTCAGGCGCATAAGCCAATGGTGTTTCATCGATATCTAAGAACACAATCGATTCTCTGATCGCGCCTAATGCAATGGCTTTCTCGACGGCCTCAGCCTTGGCTTGCCCCAGCGCGTTATCGCGACCAACTTTGTCGTAGGAAATCACCGTGTCAATTTCGCCAGCGACCTGCGCAATTGACGCGCCAATGGCATTGGCAACGCCCGCATGCTCCGGAATGATGAGCTCTGAAACCCCAGCAATATCGCGATTGATTAACACCGAGCCCCCGCCAACTAAAATTAATGGCAACGCTGCTGCACTGGTTTTCATCCGGTCGACACCATCACCAAGCATCTGATGGATCTGACTAACACCGACCTCGACCTGTTCACTCGATAGATGTTGCACCAATGATTTGTCGCCAAAGTCGGCATACCCCGCCGCCACAGCAATATCGCTGGCGGTCAAAGTATTGCCACCAAAAATCTGGCTTTGTTGCAATATTTGATAACCCACAGACTGCGGACCAATTTTAACTTGCTCATTGCTGTATTTGACTAGTGAGCCACCACCGAGGCCAATAGCCAACACATCTGGCATTCTAAAACTAGTCCGCACGCCACCAATATCGACAGTGACCGATGACTCCCGCGGAAAGCCATTGCTTAGCATGCCTATATCGGTGGTAGTGCCACCTATATCAGCGACCAACGCTTCTTTTAATCCCGACAAATAGGCGGCACCGCGCATACTATTAGTCGGGCCAGAGGCAAAGGTGAGGACCGGGTATTGCTCAACATAGTAGGCACTCATTAAGGTGCCGTCGTTTTGACTGATAAAAAACGGCGCATTAATTTCGAGTTGATCGAGGGCTGATCGAAATGCATTAACCACCTGCACCGACAGGTCGGCAAGACAGGCATTCATGATAGTGGCGTTTTCACGCTCTAAGATACCGCTGCGACCAACGCGGTGCGAAAGCGATACCGCAACATCGCCCATAACCTGATGAATCAACTCCTGCGCGCGCAATTCCATTTCACCGTTAATGGTCGAGAATAATCCGGTGATAGCAACGGTTTTAATGCCTTTACTTTTTAAGTCTTTGGCGGCATTGATTAGCGCTTCTTCATCGAGTGGTGCATTAAGTCGACCGTCATACTGATAACCACCACGAATAACGTAGCGATGACTACCGATTTCAGTCAACAGATCATCTGGCCAATCTAACAACGGTGGAATACCTTTAGCCGCTGGCAGACAAATACGAATAATGCCGACATCCAGAAGATTTTTTCGCTCGACAAACGCATTGGTAAAATGGGTAGTACCGATCATCACACATTGGATTTGCGACGGCTTAATACCCGATTGTTCGAGCACCGTCGTGATCGCGTTAATAATGCCGTCACTAACATTGCTGGTGGTTGGCTGCTTGCATGAAGCCAATATTTGTTCGCCATTGAGTAACGCTGCGTCGGTATTAGTCCCGCCGACATCCACACCTATTCTCATAATTATTATCTCCGTACTGAACCAAATTAGTTTTTTGTCACAGCCAACTCGACTGCCTCAATAACAAATCTATAACAATTTAACGGGTGGGTAGTTTGTTACTTTGGGTAGGATATTGATTTTTTATGGATAGGGTTTGTATCAATTTAGGCGATTTTGGACATCTAAATACTGTATAGGCGCCGCAAGTTTTACGTAGTAGGAAAGGTGTTCCATATTATTTCCCTAAAAGAAGAGGGAGCTTTAAAGCCATTGAATATCAAGTGGTTTTTTATGACTGATGAGATGAACCCTCGCTAAACTGGCGCAGGGCCGCATAAGACTAGAAATCGCCCTAAATTCCCAGCTCAATAGGCGTTTATTGCAACCGATGTGCTTATACCATTTGCATAAAATAGTTAATCATTTTTCACGGTCTAAACAAATGATAGCTGCGTTATTTCTAATCCCGAGAGTAAGTCTTTGTAGAATCACTACATACGTAAATAAATGCCTTGCTCTAACTCGTTTATCCTCGCTACAAAATAGGTCACTTAATTAATGCAATTGGTATTAATACCAACCTAGCAAAGTACCTGATCATTTTTAACGGGTTAAATTAACGATGACTGCGTTATTTCTTTTCTATGTAGAATAACTACATACGTAAAGAAATGTCTTGCCCTAGTCAATTTTTCCTCGTGAAAAAGTAGACCACTTACTTACCTAGATTGGTATAATATATTGCTTGTAAAAAATACACGTTGGATTTTATTTAAAAAAGAACAAAAAAAAATGGCAAACCCGAGGGTTTACCATTTTTTAACATCTTATCTTAGCCTGAAGAACAAGCTAAGATGCATCTAAAATTAGATAGCAACGATGTTGTCAGCTTGAGGACCTTTCTGGCCATCGCTAACTGTGAATTCTACTTTTTGGCCTTCGATAAGAGTTTTGAAACCGTCACCAGAGATAGCGCTGAAGTGAGCGAAAACGTCTGGGCCAGAAGCTTGCTCTAGAAAACCAAAACCTTTAGATTCGTTGAACCACTTAACGGTACCTTGTACTTTATTAGACATAATATAATCCTGTAATTTTAATAAAAATGTTGCCTTCAATAGGCTTGAATAGCGTAAAAACAGACTGAAACTTAAAAACTACAGAGCGTGGTATTATTAATAAAACAACGAAATGGAGAACGTAAACAAAAGGCTTTCTTTCTTGCTGGGGTGTACTTTATAGAATCTGAAACACAAGTCAAGCTATGATTAAAAAACAAACAAAAAAAATGAGAGATACACCATTTAATCTAATAGTTTTGCCGCCCGTTATATCAAATAATACGAATAGACGTTTTTTATCGATGGCAACGGCGGTTAGAACCACTAAATGATCGACTTGTGCTCCATCGAGTATTAGCGAGTTTTATCACTCGCTAATACTCCAGAAATTAGTCGTTGTAATACCAATTTCATTAAGTAAGTGATCTTGTTGTACCAAGAGAAAATAAACTAGAACAAGGCGCTCGATTGACTAATAGCAGGCTATTAGGATTGAGAGCAACGCAGTTATTGTCTATTTTAACTAGTACAAGTGGGCAGTTATTTAATCAAATTGGTATAATATACTCTGCGCCCAATACATTTTATAATGCCACCCCTTCAATATTTAAGAAAACAAAGGATTTAATATTGATTGCTTCGGTTGTTTATTACAGCATTTTTCCGCCAGCATGCGTTGGGCGTATCAGTTTATGAGCGATTTTATACCTGTTGGCTTTGGAGTAATTATAAATGAATAGCATTGATTTTTTTGTACAACACTGGGGCAGTAAACACTCGATGATTCCGATCGGGAATGATGATATTGCAGCGCTTGAATCTAAATTAACGGTTTTTTTACCTGAGTCATATAAGTATCTAATCTCTACCTACGGTTTGGTTCACACGCCAAACGTATTGACTAAGATTTGTGATTTAGGGGTCGATATTTCGCAAGTGCAAGATTTCTTAAGTCTTGACGATATCTTTTCACTCTCGCAACTCTATGAAATGACGGGCATGCCAAAGGGCCATATTTTATTTGCATCTGACTGTAAGGGGAACATGTTTTGTTTTAAAGCTACAGACTGTGCCACACAACAAAAAGATGCACCGGTATGTTTTTTTGACCGTGAGCTTTGTACCGTTAAAAACGTCTCTAATTCTTTCATCGAGTGGCTGGAACAGTTCAACGCGCTTTAATGCCCTATATGACGCAAAAGAAACTCAATACAGCGGTTCTACGTCACTAAAAAACACTCATCCTACGATAATCAGTAGGATGAGTGGCTTTCTTTTTCATGCCACGGCGCAATTTTTAGCAACATTAACATTCCCGGCACGGCCAGCGCTACACATAAGAAGTAAAAGCCTGTCCAACCAATATTCTCAATAATAAAACCGGTTGTCGCATTGGCAAAGGTTCGAGGTAATGCGGTTAAGGCACTAAAAAGCGCAAATTGGGTGGCGGCAAAAGTCGGATTGGTTTGCTGTGCCATGAATGCAACAAAAGCCGCGGTACCAAGGCCAACTCCCAAATATTCAAAGCCCATTGCAAACGCCAATGCGTAAACATTGTTACCGATTTCCGCGAGCGCCGCAAAGCCAAGAATACTGACGATTTGCACCACACCAAAGATCCACAATGCTCGATTGATGCTCAGCTTTAGCATCACCAGCCCGCCGACAGCTAACCCAATCATCATAGCGATTAAACCGGAGGTTTTTGCCACCACCCCAATTTCGGTTTTAGTAAACCCCATATCGATAAAGAACGGGGTTTGGAGTGCCGTCGCCATGCTATCGCCCAGCTTATACAGAAACAAAAAGGCCAAGATTTGTAAGGCCGAAGCGAGCCCCTTACGCCCAATAAAGTCTTTAAAAGGCAACACCACTGCATCTTTTAGAGTTTTTGGTGCATTATGTTCTATACGGGCTTCGCTGATGGCGAACGTTACCACGATGCCAATTAGCATAAACGCCGCCACAATTAAGAACACGGTATTCCACGGCATATGGTCCGCTAAAATGAACGCCAACGATCCTGGAATAAGTCCCGCGACACGGTAAGCCTGCACATTAAGCGAGTTACCTAACCCCAGCTCTTGGTCGGACAACAATTCTCGGCGATAAGCATCGATCACAATATCTTGGCTCGCACTAAAGAACGCGACAGCAGCGGCTAGATAAGCCACCGACCAAATAGACATCACAGGATCGACGAAGCCAAACATAGCAATGCTAACGAGCAGAATCACTTGGGTGAGCAGCATCCAACCTCGACGCCGACCTAAGAAGGGTAATTCGAACCGATCGAGCAGCGGCGACCACATAAATTTCCACACGTACGGAATGCCAATCAGCGAAAACAATCCAATTTCAGCCAGACTAACACCTTCTGAACGCAGCCAACCAGGGACGAGTTGATACAACACAAATAACGGCAAGCCAGAACTAAAACCGGTAAAAATACAGATCAGCATGCGGCGATTAAAAATCGCCTCTTTGAAAGAGAGTCGGGGCATCTAAGAACTCGTGCGCTAGTTAGGGAGTTGGGGATTAATCGCGAAAGTTATCAAACTGGTACGGTTGTTCGCTATCACTGGCTTTGATTAAGGCCATAGTTGCCTGTAAATCATCACGTTTTTTTCCGGTTACCCGAATTTTTTCGCCTTGAATTGCCACCTGCACTTTAATCTTGCTCGCTTTAATTTCTTTGACTAATGCCTTAGCCGCTAAGCCCTCGATGCCCTGCTTGAATTTAACGTCCGACGAATATGTTTTACCGGTATGAGTTGGCTTTTCATCAACTTCCATCGCTTTAGTATCGACATTGCGTCTGACTAAGTTGGCGCGAAGAATGTCTAGCATTTGATTGATTTGAAAATCATCTTCCGCCTTTAGGGTAACCACTTCACCAGCGAGCGAAAAACTGGCTTGTTTACCGCGAAAGTCGAAACGAGTGGCTAGTTCACGAGTCGAGTTTTCAACGGCGTTACGAACTTCGGTAATTTCAATTTCAGACACGACATCAAAAGAAGGCATAATAAGTATTCCAAATAAAAAATTTAGATAGATATTAACAGCTTTTGTTAGATTAAATAACCCTGATCTGGCTGGAAAAGCCAGTGAATTTGAAGCCTTTAGAGCCTAGCCAGTTAATCGCATCTCGCTCATTTTCGGCGAGGTGGGTTTTTATACTGAAATCGCTACTGACGAACGCTTTAATACGCCAGCGTTTTAACGAGCTTTTTGGCAAGATAAATACCTGATGGGTTAAGCCTTGTCTGATGCAACCCTTGTGGTGTTGAAAAATATTCTCACAAGCAGTCTCAGTTTGTAGACACCAGTGAGAAATGTCACCAATCAACGCCCACTTTTTATCAGGCATTGTTGAGCTAATGCAGTGATTGTTGTCGAGGCAAAACTGTTGGGTAATAGATAGATCCCAAGACCTAGTTAGCCGTACGGCTAACACATTCTCTTGCGCATTGATCAAGTAATATTCACTATTGTCCATCATAGCACTCGAAAGCCATATCAATAATATGTTAATATCATGTCGCCAAACACAGCAACCGCTTGCTGTGATGTCGATACCTATCTTTCTCAAGAATAGTCTCAGTTTTAAAATTACACAACTCTAAAAAGGGAATTTAAGTGAAATCTTTACTAAATAAGCTATGGAATAACCCACTACACTTTTTAGCTTACTTAATTGGCGCTATAGTCGTTTTTTCTTACCTGTTTTTTAGCCCACAAAATTTGCCACAGAACATTCCCAATAGTGACAAGGTTGGTCACATAATCGTATTTTTTGTGCTCGGTTTATTATTATTTAAAGCGACAGTTCTACGCCGCAGTAAGCAGATCGTCATTTTGTTAAGTTATGGTATCGTCGTCGAGTGCGTACAGTACTTCATTCCCTATCGTTCCGGCAGCATCGACGATGTTGTCGCCGACAGCGCCGGTATCTTACTTTTTTATTTATTAACAATAAATAGTGGTTTACGCGTTAAGCTAAATAGCAATGTTAAGTAACATCACCGTTATCGGGAACGGCGCTATTGGCACGTTATGGGCATTTCACTTAGCGCGTCATGGCTATTGCGTCACCTTAGTCGGCCGTAAACAGCGAGCACAAAATCGAGCATTAACATTTCACGCTTATGACGGCGAGGTGATTGAGCAGTCCATTGATTACCTAACAAACAAACTGCCAGAAAAAAACGATCTGGTACTAGTGGTGACGAAAGCCTATCAAGTGGTCAATGCCCTAACGCCTTATTTAGAGACTCTAGCCCACTGCCCTATCGTACTAATGCATAATGGTTTGGGCGCGGCTCAACATTTGCCATTGACCAATCAGCACAGCGTTTTTGTTGCCACCACCAGCCATGGCGCGTTAATGCAAGATGGTAACTGCAGACACACCGGCTTGGGGGAAACCATGATCGGCTGTTTCGCCAACGCCAGCGAAACACAAGGATTGGCCATCAGCCAGCTGCTTAACGACGCCCTAACGCCGGTAAAGTATGTGGCAGACATCGACGCGGCATTATGGCGTAAACTCGCTATTAACTGCGCTATTAACCCGTTAACTGCACTCAATGATTGTCGCAATGGCGAACTCGCTTACCCTAAATACACGCAACAGCTCGACACGATTGTTGAGGAGATTAGCCAGCTAACAACGGCGCTTAACCTTGGTCTTAGCTACCAGAGCCTGCGTAACACCGTCAATGACGTGATTGAGAAGACGGCGCTAAACTTCTCGTCGATGCATCAAGATGTCACCCACCACCGCGTCACCGAAGTTGATTACATCAATGGCTACATAGTCCAACAGGGCAAAGCTCTTGGCATCACAACCCCTGAGAATGATAAGTTATGGAAAGCTATTAACGCGCTGTAACCTAAAGTAATATTTTAAGCCGCCGATACCCTAGATATTAGTAATTCTACCAATTCCGTTAAATATGTGGATTTGTTGTGGGCAGGAAAAATAAATTAGTACAAGGCGTTCGATTGACTAATAGCTTGCTATTAGGATTGAGAGCGACGACGTAATAGTTAATTTTAACGAGCACAAGTGGTCAGATAATTATCGGAATTGGTATTAATGGCATCTTAAAATGCAAGTCGATCTAAAGCAGCCTCAAGCGGTGATAACAATCAAGCCCCCCTCCTCGTCTGAACACTCAGACCAAGGTGCTGACACGCCTAACGTTGATAAGTCGTACAAAATGAATATGTCAGCTAACGGCTTTAGTAAAGCAGACCAAGCACAAGAGGCCAAAGAGGAGCTACCACCTCATATCCAGCGATTAAAAGACCGTATTGAACAAATAAAAGTACAGATTGAAGAGCAACAGCAAAAAGTTCAGCAGATGATGCAAGATGGCTCGGCAGACGCCGAAACCATCGAAGCGGCACATAAACAGCTAGCCGCACTGCAAATGGAGTTGGGTGCAACAATGACCGCACTTGGTGATGCCCTTAGAGAGGCAAAAATTACCGATCCCGGCATCCTATTATCTGCAATCGCTTAACACTCGGTTTACCCAGCCTAACAAAAATGCCCTAATACCAATTACATTAAGTAAGTGTTCTTGTTGTGCAAAGGGAAAATAAACTAGAACAAGGCGCTCGATTGATTTCGACAAGGATGTCGATATTAGGGCAATGCATGGAGCACATTGCCGAGTAATAGCTAGCTATTAGGAATGAGAGCAACGCCGTTGCCTACAGGACGTAGGTAAGGGGCGCGAGCAGGACGCGGTAGCCTTATCGTTAATTTGAACCAGCACAAGTGGGCAGTTATTTACTGTCATTGGTATAAGCTACTCTTTGCCTAAAAATTGCTGATGGCTCATTAATCCCGTGATGGTGCGTTCGATAAGCGTATCTAGATTAGCCATCAATTCTATCACTTGTTCATCGCTTAACGTATCGGCAATTGGGTGATAATCATCTGGAATAATGCCTTGTCCAATCATCACTTGTTGCCATGCTATATCGCGAAATAGATCACTACCACTGGTAAACACCTTGCCGCTTTGCTCAAACAAGGCAATCTTGTTGGCCAAGCTAGCGGGAACGTCCATCCGTTGGCAATCCCGCCAAAACGGTGTGTCACTGCGCTTATTAATTTTGTAGTGCAAAATAATAAAGTCACGCACAGACTCATATTCAGTCTTCGACTGGCGGTTAAATTCATCTATTTCGGTTTGTTTAAACCCATTGTTGGGGAAGCACTTAACCAAACGAGTCGCCGCCGTTTGGATCAGATGAATACTAGTAGACTCTAACGGCTCAAGAAAACCACTGGATAGACCGATACTAACAACGTTCTTATTCCACTGCTGCAATCGTCTACCGGTTCGAAATGGAATGACTCTTGGCGAATCAAGCGGCTCACTGTCAAGCCCAGCGAGTAATTGCGCTATCGCCTCGTCATCGGTTAAATGTTTGCTGCTATAGACGAGTCCGTTGCCGATCCGATGTTGCAATGGTATCTGCCATTGCCAACCGCTGTCTCGCGCAATAGAGCGAGTGTACGGCTTGATCTCACTCATCGATTTTGATGGCACTGCCACCGCGCGGTCACACGGTAGGTAATGTGACCAATCTTCAAATCCGGTGTTAAGAGTTTTTCCAATCAACAGTGCGGCCAGCCCCGAGCAATCGATAAACAAATCGCCATCGATTTCTTGGCCATCGCGCAGGTGCAAACGCTCAACAAAACCGGTGTTATCGTTGGTGGTGACACCTTCTATAAATCCCTCGATACGTTTAACGCCCTGCCCTTGGCTTACCTTACTCAATAGTTTGGCATAAAGACCCGCGTCAAAATGATAAGCATACGCAAGCCCGGGTAGATTAGTGCCCGGGATATGGTTAAGTGGGGCAAACTTATTGGCAGTAGCGGCGCGATAATTGAGCGAGTAATGACCAAAAGAATGTTTGTTGCCTAATGTGCGACTCTTAAGCCATAAGTGATGAAAGTCACAAAAGGCTAAATCCTTACCGACGCCACCAAAGGCATGCATATAGCGATCGCCCTCTGTGGTCCAATTTTCGAACTCAATACCCAGCTTGATGGTGCCATTTGTAGCAGCCAAAAACTCCTGTTCATTAATGCCTAGCGCGCGATTGAAATCAACAATCGGTGGAATAGTTGCCTCGCCGACACCGATAGTGCCCACTTGGTCTGACTCAACTAAGGTAATATTAATCGCCTTGCCAAGTGTTCTCACTAATAACGCCGCCGTTAACCAACCGGCGGTACCGCCACCAACGATAATCACATTTTTTATTTTACTATCTATCATGATGTTCCCCACAAAAAAGCTCTTGGCATTTTCATGGCAAGAGCTTCTATTATTGTCTAACTAGTTACACAATTAAAACTTATAGCTAAATCCTAATAAGAACGAACGACCGTAGTCTTGGTAATCAGCAATTTGTAATGCGTTGCCTTTAGTTGTTGTAAACGGTTCTTCGGTTAAATTTTGGACTTGTAACGTTAGCGCTAAGCCTTTAAGTGACTCAATACCAGCTTCGTCGAAGTTATAACCTATTTGAGCGTCCCAAATAGTTTCGCCGGCAATATCAATTTGTTGAGTCGTAAAGCCAATGCCGTAAACATCACCCTTAAAGTCATCACGTTTGCGCATGCTAGCACGAGCTGAGAATCCATTCATATCATAGTAGAACGTGAGTGATTGCATGCTATCAGACAAACCAGGAATGCTATAATCATTACCTTTATCATCTTTGATGTCAGAACTCAGTCCCGTATGACTGGCGATCAAACCAAAACCGTCTAAGCTATCAGAAATCATGTTAAAGGGTAATGTTATCGCTAACTCGTAACCGGTTAATGATCCTTCACCACCGTTAACTTTACCGGTGCCACTGGCCAATGTAGCATCGGCAGGAATATGATCAGACCCTTCAACTTCTACGCCAGCTAAATCTACTTCGAACTTACCATCGAAGATCCAGTTTTGAAGATCTTTTCTAAAGTAGGCAATCGAGAAATATCCTTCATCACTGAAATAGTTTTCGTAGCTAAGATCATAGCCGATTGCTTCTTTTGGTTCTAACTTAACGTTACCACCTGAGATGCTGTACCAGTTACCGTTGTCATCAGGATTGGTGTTTGGCGTAACACTTACCGATCCATTCATTTTGTCAAGGCGAGCACGAGAAATTGTTTTACCGGCACCAAAACGTAACGTTTGAGTATCGTCGAGCTGCAAGGTTAAATTGATACTTGGTAATAATTTACTGTAACTGTGGCTGTCATTGGTTGGTGAACTTGACACCACTTCATCAATTGTTTGAAACGCATTACCTTGTGATGATTGCTTGGTATGCACATAACGCAGACCAACGTTACCCGTTAGCGGCATGTCAGCCACTTCAGTATCGATGTTAGCTTGTACAAAGGCAGCGGTAATTTTCTCTTGCACTGACCATGATTTAGTCGCGTGAGAATCGTTTGTTAAGCTCTCTTGAATAAGTGAGTAGTAGCCATCATCAATTAGCGCCTTGGTGTCATAAGCAATCATATCGCCCATGCCAATAAAGCCAAGTGATGCCGTACCTAAGCGGTATTGCTCTGGGACTTCTAACGTACCAGGGAAGGCATTAAGCGTCATGAACCAACCTTCAGATACTTTGGTTTTATCACGATCGCGATGAGAAACACCAAAGGAAATTTCGCTAAATATTTCGTTATCAATCTGTTGTGATGCGGCAATCTTTAATGAAGTTAGTTCATCTTCGATACTTGGCGTATTAATAAAGCCATCTTGTGCGGTATTTTTTAATGGATTATCACCATTAATGTCGTATTTATCATTGAGTGCACTGCTACCACCCCAAGACAATGGACCACCTAATTGGATAAGGTCATAATCACTATAATCTAATTGATGTGAGAATGTAGCGCCAGAATTCCCTGCGTTAAAAATATAACCCAATGTATCGGCAACACCATTATTGTCACCACGCCCTGTGCCAGAGTAACTTTCAACACTGTATACATCACGTTTAACACCAGAATGGCTGACGTCAAAATCAAGCATCAAGCTTTCAGTAACATCCCATTGGGTGTTGAGTCCAAACGACGTTAAAATTGCGTCACGTGTTTCTAAGTCGTTACGGACAACAACGCGCTGCCCCACCGTTTGGCCTTGAGTGATAAAGCCGGTCGCAGCATCGACAGCGGTTGCCGATTTATCACCTTGTCCCCAATAAAATGGGATCTCGATACCACGTAGAATTTTTTCTTCCGAGAAATCTACATATAATGCATCAAAGATCATGCGAACGTTATCACTTGGTAACGCTTCAACAACCACCATTAATGATTCACGATCAAAAGTAGAAGAACGTACGAATGGTTTAGCACCCCCTAAAATAGAATACTTTTCGCCGTCTACTTCTATATCAGGGTATCCCCAAGCGTTCCAACGTTTCTCTTGGCTCGGAGAAGTCATGTTGGTGTATGAAACAGCGACACCGATAGTGTCATCAGCAAATTTTTCTAACGCGGTGAACGTACCACGAAAGCCGGAATCTTCGCCGTCAGGGTTTAATTTTTTAAAACCAGTTTTTTCAATTTGGCCATTGATTTGCAGTAGCGAATCTTTACTTAATGGTTTAACCGTCTGCATATCTACGACACCGGCAATGCCTTCAGCTTCAAGGCTGGCACTTGGTGTCTTATAAACAGTAACACCGCTCATAATTTCCGATGGGTATAAATCAAATAGCACGCCGCGGTTATCATCAATTGACACTTGGTCACGACCGTTAAAGGTTGAACCACTTTCGTTTTCGCCAAAGCCGCGTAATGTAATTTTACTTGCACGACCATCAAGACGCTGAGCAGAAATACCTGGCAGGCGCGCAATGGACTCAGCAATAGATGAATCAGGTAACTTACCAATGTCTTCAGCGGAAATCGCATCGACAACACCAGTGGCGAAACGTTTGGTGTTCATCGATTGCACTATACTGCGGCGAAAGCCACTTACTTCAATAGTTTCAATCTCTTTATCTTTTGCTTGTTTCTTCGCTGCATCGTCCTGCGCTGCATAAAGGGGCATGCTAAAGGCAACACCACTCGATATTAACGCTAACGTGATTAGACTCGGTTTAAAGTTCGACATGTAGTTCTCCATCTATTATTTTATTACGCGCTTTTAAAAGAGATGACTTTCGTTGACCATCAATTTAAAGCAATCTTTTATTGGATAGGGCGATACTACTCTCTTGCGGATTGGCTAAACAACCTTATGCATACGTATTCAGTATTTTTGTGCAACATTTTACTTACATTCCCACCTCATCTATCGCGCTTAAAAAGCACACTAAATAGTTCTATCCGATTGTTTAATATCAAACTTTTATATTACTAATGTTTTATCGTAAATATTCCAGACTATGCATACGTATGCAGTGCTATTGAACATTTTAGTCTTGATATCGTATTCTGCCAGCAACTTAAAAAAACCGCTGGGTGATTAATATTCTTTCAACCAGCGGCTCTAAAAAGATTGAGGTTACAATGGAACAAGTTCCTTGGTGGCAAGGTGCCGTGATTTATCAAATTTACCCGCGTAGCTTTATGGATTCAAACAACGATGGTATCGGCGATCTCGGGGGCATAATCAGCAAGTTTGATTACATAGAGCAGCTGGGGGTCGATGCAGTATGGATATCACCCTTCTTTAAATCGCCGATGGCTGATTTTGGCTATGACATTAGCGACTATCGTGATGTTGATCCGATCTTTGGTGAACTAGCCGATTTTGATCGCCTCATTACCAGAGCCAATCACTCAAATATTAAGATAATCATCGACCAAGTGCTGAGTCATACCTCGGATCAACATCCGTGGTTTATCGAATCCAAAAGCGATAAGACTAACGACAAGGCAGACTGGTATGTATGGGCAGACGCTAAGCCAGATGGCACGGCACCGAACAATTGGATGTCGATTTTCGGTGGCACTGCATGGCAATGGGAGCCGCGTCGTTGTCAGTATTACTTGCATAATTTCTTGACCAGCCAGCCGGATCTGAACTTCCATAACCCTGACGTGCGCGCCGCGGTATTGGACAACGTTAAGTTTTGGTTAGATAAGGGCGTCGGCGGTTTCCGTCTCGATGCAATAAACTTCTGTTTCCATGATCAAGAACTCAAAGACAACCCAGCAAAACCTGCTATTGAGCGAACTGGGCGTGGTTTTAGTGCAGATAACCCTTACGCCTATCAATATCATTATTACAACAATACCCAGCCAGAAAACTTGGTCTTTATGGAAGAGTTGCGTCAACTATTTAATCAGTACGATGATGTGGTCAGTCTTGGAGAGGTATCCTCAGAAGACTCACTAAAAGACATGGCGTTGTATACCGATGGCGACCAACGCCTCAATATGGCCTATAGTTTTGAGCTACTAACAGATGATTTCTCGGCACAATACATTCGAGATACTATTGCCTCACTCGAAGAGCAAATGACCGATGGCTGGCCATGCTGGGCGATTAGCAACCATGATGCACAGCGAGTGATGACGCGTTGGGGCGGCGAGAAGCCACCAGCACAATTAGCGAAGATGCTGACAGCGATGCTTGGCTCATTGCGCGGCAGTATTTGTACCTATCAAGGTGAAGAGCTTGGGTTAACCGAAAGCAAGATCCGCTTCGAAGAACTACAAGATCCCTTTGGTATTACCTTCTGGCCACAATTTAAGGGCCGCGACGGTTGCCGTACTCCGATGCCATGGCAAAAAGAGCAAGACAACGGCGGGTTTTCAGTCGCTAAACCTTGGCTGCCAGTTTCACAACAACATCGCGATCTAGCCGTTGATCAACAACACGGTGACCACAATTCGGTGTTAACGAGTTTCCGTGCCTTCCTCGCGTGGCGCAAGAAATATCCGGCATTAGTCGTTGGTGACATTAAGTTTATTGACACCGACGACAATACGTTAGTGTTTACCCGAAGCACGATGCTCAACGGCGAAAAACAAACAGTTTTAGCCGTCTTTAACTTTAATGCTCACGCTGTTGTTACCCCAAGTTTCGGTGAGGTCGTTACTTACCTTGACGCCTCGCCATTTTTATTAGGCGCGACCGTGCTCGACAACGCCATCTCCGAGGTGGATATTCCGGCCTACAGCGGCTATTATGCGCTACTGAAATAACCAGTCCAACGAGTAAGCCCGTGTCGATTAACACGGGCTTTTTTATAATAAAAACAAAGGAAATTCGATGGCTTCAACTACTCAGGCGGGTGGCACCACCGCTCCCAGCAATGAAAAAACTAACTACACCTTCGCTCTAACCAGCCTCACAAGCCTTTTTTTCATGTGGGGTTTTATAACCTGTCTTAATGACATCCTAATTCCTCACCTTAAAAACGTATTTTCGCTCACCTACACTCAAGCGATGCTCATTCAGTTTTGTTTCTTTGGTGCTTACTTTATTGTGTCACTCCCCGCTGGAATGCTGGTCAAACGCGTCGGCTATAAACGCGGTATCGTCACTGGGCTTACCATTGCCGCAGTGGGTTGTGCGCTATTTTATCCGGCAGCAGCCTTACAGCGCTATGAACTTTTCTTAGCGGCGTTATTTGTCTTAGCTTCTGGCATCACCCTATTACAAGTTTCCGCCAACCCTTATGTCACGGCACTTGGTCACAAAGACACGGCCGCCAGCCGCCTTAACATGACCCAAGCTTTTAATGCGCTGGGCACCACAGTTGCTCCTTATCTAGGCGCATTGCTAATTCTCTCCGGTGTGGTGGCTGATGCTACTTCAATGACCGATGCACAGCGACTAGCCGAGGCACAAGCAGTACAATTCCCCTACATCATGCTATCGGTTGCTCTGCTCGTGCTTGCGGTGATCTTTAGTGCACTTAAACTACCGAATATCGATGCGATTGAGCAACAACCTACCGATAATGAAAATGGCGGCAGTGCATGGCAACATAGTCATCTAGTGCTGGGCGCATTAGCTATTTTTGTTTATGTCGGCGCCGAAGTATCTATCGGCAGCTTCTTAATTAACTTCCTTGGTGAAGAACACATCATGGGGTTTACTGAATCGCAAGCGGGCAAATACATCGGTTGGTATTGGGGCGGCGCCATGGTTGGTCGCTTCACCGGCGCGTTGGTGATGCAGAAAATTGCGGCCGGCAAAGTGTTAGCGTTTAACTCGATTCTTGCGGCGCTGTTAGTACTCACTGCGGTATTTAGCCAAGGTAGTCTGGCGATGTGGGCTATTTTACTGGTCGGATTGTGTAATTCAATCATGTTCCCCACCATCTTTAGCCTCGGCCTTGCGCAACTCGGCCACCTAACGAGTCAAGGCTCAGGTATCTTATGCTTAGCCATCGTCGGTGGTGCAATCGTCCCGTTACTTCAAGGCGTGCTCGCGGATACCCTCGGTGTGCAATTGGCGTATATTCTTCCGAGCCTATGCTATTTCTATATTGCTTACTACGGCCTTAAAGGCTCAATCGTAAAGCAATTAAACTAAACTTGCATCTACCTAGCGGTCAATTAGACTCGGTTTAATTGACCTACATCTCAAGTGAGTTATGATGACCCATAGTTTCGTTAACCGATGTTTAATCATGAAAAGCAAAGCTACCTCTTTCGATATTGCCTATCAGGCAGGTGTTTCACAATCAACCGTATCGCGCGCACTTAGCGGTTCACCCTTGGTTAGTGAACAAACCCGTCAAAAAATTCAAGCGATTGCCAAAGAGCTCAATTACAAGGTCGATAAAAACGCTAGTAACCTGCGTACCCAAAGCAGCCATACCATCGCATTGCTATTATTTGAAGATCCGAGCAGTGATGACTCAAACATCAATCCGTTTTTTCTATCGATGCTTGGCAGTATCACTCGTGCTTGCGCATCGGCTAATTATGATCTGTTGGTTTCTTTTCAGCAAATGAGCGATGACTGGCATGCAGATTTTGAAGATTGCCACAAAGCCGATGGCATTATCTTATTAGGCTATGGCGACTACTGTATCTATGAGGAGAAACTGATTCAGCTGATCGAGCAACAGACTCACTTTGTACTGTGGGGCGCGCCGACCAATGATTTGGATGCGATATCGGTCAGTTGTGATAATCGACAAGGTGGCTATGAGATAACCAAGCACCTATTGACGCTCGGTCACAAAAAATTCGCTTTTATTGGCCAGACAACACCCGATAGTCCAGAATTTTTGCAACGCTATACTGGTCACTGTGACGCCTTAAACGAGGCCGGAATTAAGCCGCAAGATACGCATCAGCTAGATGCGGACTTCACCGAACAAACTGGCTATCAGGCCGCGTTAACCCTACTTGAAAAAAACTTAGCCGTCGACGCTATTGTCACCGGCAGTGATCTCATTGCCCTTGGCGTCATTAGAGCGCTTAAAGAGCAAGGAGTCGCCGTGCCGCAAGATATCGCGGTCGTAGGATTTGACGACATCTCTATCGCGCAGTTTACCTCGCCGCCGCTGACCACCGTACGACAAGACACCAATCTCGCAGGTAAGTTGTTGGTCGATAGCTTAGTGAGCTTAATTGGTGGCGAAGCAATCACGGCGAGCGTGATGCCCGCGCAGGTGGTTATTAGAGAGTCTTGCGGAAGTTAGGAGGGGATCGCTCAATAATCTTACATTACAAACGCAAGGGTTAACTTTCCCCTGCGTTTTCCTCAGCCCCTTATTCCTTAACGTAAATTGCGAAACTCAGTCCAGGAACGGTCACGCTAAGTGCTTGCTTATCCGTTGCATATTGATGCTCTCCCGCTCCTTGATAAACAACCTTATACTGCGACGCATCAACATCGAGTGTCGCTTGCTGAGCCGTGGTGGCCGTATTAAACACCACTATCGCAGCGTTGCCATCTTTTAGCGTACGTGACAAGGCAAAGATGCCCGGCGTCGCCTGCGAATACAACGTGGCTTGCTCACCATGACGCAATGCACGGTACTGATGATAAACATCGCTATACTGTGCGAATCGCTGGTAGAACAGATGATTCGAGTCGAAGTTATCATCGGCGGCGGTCGCATGCGTGGCCAACAAATTATCATCGTTATAACTGGCTACGTGTGACGGCATCATGTCTTGACGTGAATCTTGATCATGACCATCTCCAACAAAGCCTTGCTCGTCACCGTAATAGATAATTGGCACACCGCGCATAAAATAGGTCATCGCCTGCGCCAAGAGGTTACGTTCAATCATCGCCGATTCGTCGTATTGCTTATCACTCTTGGCCAAGAGATGCGTAAAGCGTCCCATGTCATGGTTACCGGTAAAGTTTAACAACTGGTTGGCATTGCTGTCTTCGTCTAGATAGACGCTATCTAAAGCAAACAGTTGTGCTAGTTTATCGGTGCCCTGCTGATCAATTACCGTATCTTGTATGGCACGTTGCAGTGGAAAATCGAGTACCGATTGCATCTTACCGGCCGTGGTAAAGACACTCAACGCCTTGCTGTCAAACTCGTACGCCTCACCGAACATAAAGAACTGCTCAATCCCTTCACTCTTAGCATGCGCGACTAATGCCGGTGCAAACTTTGCCCAAAACTCGGTATTGACGTGCTTAACGGTATCGATGCGAAAGCCATCGGGTTTAAACTCACTGATCAGGTTGTTAAAGATCTCAATCATCCCACTGACTACGCGTGGATCATTGGTGTTTATATCGTCAAGCCCAGCAAAATCACCACGTAGTGAACTCTCGCCAACCCAGTTAGAGTCTCCCTGGTTATGATAATATTGCGGATCATTTAACCATGCTGGTGTCTTGAGGTTTTGTAGTTCGTCAGGGATAACCGTTTTATATCTATCACCAGCGGCCAGCTGTACTGTCGATTTAAACGGACAGTCCTCACCCGCTTTCATTAACCATTGCTTACCGTCTTTGCCGTGACAATCGGTATATTTAATAACATCGGCCGTATGATTAGTGATAATGTCGAAAAATATTTTAATATTCTTGGCATGTGCCGCCGCGATTAGTGATTTAAGGTCGTCATTAGTGCCTAGGTGTGGGTCAATTTGGGTGAAGTCTAACACCCAATAACCATGGTAACCGGCCGTATCGGCCTGCATTGCCTGATTACGTAATATCGGAGTTAACCAAATCGCGGTAACCCCCATCTCTTCAAGATAAGGAAGCTTATGCTCGAGTCCTAAAATATCGCCGCCGTGATACATCCCTTTATGTGTCGGATCGAAGCCACCAGCTGAAATTCGTAGTGTTTTTGAACCCTGATCGTTATCACTATTACCATTGGCAAAGCGATCTGGCATCACAAAATAAAACACCTCATCTTGGATATCGCGTGTAAGGTAAGGAGCCGTATCACTAGCTATTGTTAATGCTGGCTTAGTCTCAGTGGTGGTTTCTGTTGTGCAACCAGACAACACGGTACATATCAGTGAGGCGCCTATCAATACCTTCAGTTTATAATTTGTCATCTATTTCTTCTTATTTAATGTTGTCTTGCGTTGAAATTGATTAGTCAGCTCACTGTAGTTATCCCACACTTGTTGGTCAGTCAACGAGCGTAACAGCTTGACGTATTCAGCATGAGTCCACGCCAGAGGCGTCGCCGAATTTGTGCCCTGCCCCTTGGTGTAGCCGTAGGTGGTGTTATCACCCACACCATCCCACACTTGCTCTGGTAACATCATGCCGTCGTTCGCAAAGAGCTCCATCGCCTTGACGTAGGTGTTACGCAGTTTATCTAAGGTTGGGGTGCTTAGCTGTTGCTGTTTACGTTTTGCCGCCGCCAATTCATAGTGACCGCGTTCCCCAGTAAAGAATGGCCACACACGACCACGCTGCTCAGGCGTATTCTTACCTGTGCCATAGAAGGCTACCCCTTGGTTAATTTCTTCACCGTATCCATCATTACCGTAACGACGCCACCCCGGGAATTGTCCCTCCACGCCATCAAAGCTAAAATTATATTTTACCCGCAAGTTATCTTCGATGTTGCTACTGTCATACTCGCTAAGCGTGTCTACAATTGCACTATCATCGGCACTGCGCACGCCGTAGCGCACTAACTCTAGGAAGCCGCCGTCAATGACACTCTTCTTATCTGCGCCGGGTTTGCCATTGTTATCACCGAGCTTTTCATTGTCATTAACATCAAGTTGCTTGTTAAGACGAACAAAATATTGACCATTGTCTTGGCCTTGGCGATGCACCCCTTTAGTCGTAAACATCAGCTTCTCGATGTTAGCCGCGTATTGCTGCGCTGTATCTTGAAACAACTTAGCACCAGCAACATCACCAACTAATGTAGCGATATCGGCAGCGGCGGCTAGTCCAGTAATGATTGCGGCGGTTGTCGATGGTGAATGCCCCGACTGCTCTTCCCAACGCTCTTGTTGAGTCACTGGGGGGACTATGGTGGTCTTGTTCCAATCAATCTCAACATTACCGCCTTTGACCAGAAAATTGGCTGCGGGTTTGAGCATCTTGTGATACCACGCACTGACCTGCTCATTACTTAACACCTGATGCTGCCATAGTTTCCACGCCAGCATAATAGGCATTGCCGTCTGGTCGAGCTGTACCCCAACCCATTCAATCTGACCGTCGACATGGGTCTTTTGCAAGAACCAGCCACCATCGCCTTTGTTTTCTTTGATCTTATCGGTCACTTGTACTTGTTCTAAATACTTAAATGACACTAACGGTGTTTGAGTATCGCCAAGTGCGAGTAACGCCATCGCACATTGGTAGAAATCTCGCGGCCACACGGCTTTATAGCCGGTGCTGCCCGTTTCGGCCGAGACGGTATCGCCCCAAGGATTTGATAATGAGGCGATAAGTGCACCGGCATAAGTCTTGTCTTCTTGTGCTTTAAGTACCATCGCACTGGTATAGAGCAACTTACCATCGTCGGTGGTTGTTCCAACCATCGAGTCAAGCTTAGACAGGCTCTCCAAATAATCCTGCCAGCCGATGTGCTCACCCGCGCCATTGTAATGTGCTAGCACCTGTTCATAACCGCGGGACAGCGTGCCACTGGCTGCTAAGTTACTTTCTTGTTCGCTATAGCCAAATCCCAATGCAAGGTCAATCTCCAGCGTAGCAGAGGGTGCGCCAGCTAATTCAAGCGACTCAAATTTCGCGGTTAAACTGACATTACCCGTTTGCTTGCCCGTGTCAGCATAACTCCAATCCATCACCCCATCTTTTAAGTCACTGACGCCATCGGAATGGCCAATGAAACCGGCAGAGGTTTTGATGAACGTTTGCTTGGTTAATAGCGTTAAGTAGCTTCCTGAGTCACTGGCCTGTAGTGATTGGTCGGTGACGGAGGCGCTGTCATTGCTGCCGCTGTTGTTAATATGAGGATTAACCACTAAATAAGGGGTAATACCATCGGCAAAGGCAGTAAAGTAGGTTTTTATATACAAGGTATTGGCGCTAGGATCGGTAAAAATATGTTTTTCTATCTGGTATTGACCCTGCTTATCCTTATTAAGGATCTTATACGCCAACGACGTTGGACGCCCCGCCTCATCTTGGCTTAAGTATTCGATACTGGAGACGGTATCGTCTTTTTCACTATCGACAAAACCATCGCCAGTGATAATAAATTGTAGCTCTTTAATTTGCGCCTGATGGATGAGCCCAAACATCGTTTCGGTGATAATACCCTGCGCCACAGAAAACCAAACTTTGGATACTTTGCCGGTCGCAGCGCTGTCACTATACGCACCGTCACGATATTGCTCGTAAGAGGTACCGATACCATTTTTACCGGCATAGGCCCAAGTTGATGGTGCTCCGGGGGCACCAGGTGCATGAACGGCATTTGCAGGCGTTGGTGTATCCTTTTGCTGATTGCAGCCGATAAGCGCCAAAGAGGCGGCAACAGCCAATGATAGATAGCTAGGTCTAAAGCTCACGGTAAACTCCCATTAAGATATTTTTATTTTTATTAGTCGTTGATGTTGAGGCGAGAATACTCGCAGCAAATAACGGTGCTAGGACGATAAAAGAGTTAACGTTTAGGATGGGTTGAACGATAAGACCGGTTAATGACGGCTTGTGCTGTAACATGGACACCTCGTTGCAAACTATTAACTCATTTAATAGTAGACGATAGTATCCTTAGTCGTTGAATGTGCCTAGGTATCTGCATACGTATTCATGGCGCTAGGCACTTAATACCCGTGACCATTGGAAATGCTTGTTATCGATCTTGGGTAGGAGTCGAGTGCAAGGCATGATTGGTAATTAATGGTCATTCCCTGATTATGAATCATAACGCCGTAATCGTTTTCTCCCCACTTACGTTGGGTAAAGAGGCCCGTAGGGCAAGGCGATAAGCGACCAACCGGCAACTGCTCCTCGGCAATAAGATCCTGCATTGCCCTAATTACGCTCATCCATGAGCTAATGTGTTGCTCTAGTTCCGGCATCCATGCCGTCGTGCGTCGTTATAATATATTGATTTAGAATGACTAAACGACACATATTATGCCTGGCATTTGGCACGCTTCTCGACTTGCACAAATCATGCATTATCATTGGTCATGGGTATATTTAGCGTTTATTGCTACGACCGCCGCTACGGCGCTTGTTCGCTTGGCCACTGTTACCGAAGGCGCGATCTTTAGCACGGCGTTTTTGGCTCGACTTGGAATTCTTATTGTTACTCGGCTTCTTATTTAAATCAGGCTCATAACCCGGGTACCAGGCTTGCGGTAGCTTAGTATCTAGAATACTCTCAATCTCTTCGAGCAACCATTCCTCATCGACACTCATCAGAGACACTGCTAGGCCAGAATTACCGGCACGCCCCGTACGGCCGATACGGTGAATGTAGTCTTCGGCGATATAAGGTAGCTCGTAGTTAATCACATAGTTAAGCTGCTCGATATCAAGTCCACGCGCGGCGACATCTGTCGCCACTAGCGCGCGAGTCTTACCTGACTTAAACTCTTCTAGCGCCTTATCACGCGCGCCTTGGGATTTATCGCCATGAATAGATTGTGCCTTGACGCCATCTTTACACATTTCCTTAGCTAGCGCTTCGGCGCCGAGACGGGTTCGCACAAAGATCAGCACCTGTTGCCAGTTTTTCGAGCCAATCATAAAGGATGTCAGCTCACGCTTCTTGTCTTCATCAACATTATAAATTATCTGCTCGATTTCGCTGGCAGTGGTATTACGCTGCGCCACTTCAATAAGTTCGGGCTGGTTGAGCAAGCTCTTACTCAATTCAAAGATTTCCTCATCAAAAGTCGCCGAGAAAAGCATGGTCTGGCGTTCATCCGGTACGCGCTTTAAGATGCGTTTAATATCCACCATAAAGCCCATGTCGAGCATACGATCAGCTTCATCAAAGACCAAATGCTCGAGAGCATCGAGATCGAAGGTGCCTTTAAAGAGTAAATCCAGTAATCGTCCTGGGGTCGCCACCAACACGTCACAGCCATTTTTCAAGGCCGCTATTTGTGGATTAAGACTAACGCCGCCGTAGGCAAGTTCAACCTTCAAATCAGTGCCTTGAGCATACTGAGAAAAACTTTTACTGACCTGCTGTGCCAGCTCTCGCGTCGGAGTAAGCACTAACGCACGTACCGTATTAGGCGTTGATGATTTAGCGCTCAACATATCGATGATCGGTAGTGCAAACGCGCCCGTCTTACCGGTACCAGTTTGCGCGCCCGCCATTACATCACGGCGCGCTAGTACCATTGGAATCGCTTGCGCTTGCACAGGCGTCGGAGTGTCGTAACCGAGCTTAGTAATGGTGGTTTGAATTTGTTGGCTTAGGCCTAATTTAGAGAAGCTCATGATGTTATCTCGATTGATTCTGTGCAAAATCGAATTGACGTTGATCAAAACCAGTCAAGAGTTAAACCTCAAGTTCACCGTAGTTTTGATGTGCAGTCAAAGATTGCTTATTGTTTGAATGATAGCGCAAGCTCACCAGTTACTTTTCTTGGGCAAAGAAAAGTAACTAAAGCAAGGCGATAAGCGATGGGGATATCTCACCACTTTAATCCGTTTGTAACCATTACGTAATATGTAGTTGGTATTACTTACGATAAACCTTGATATTACTAAAGCCTTGTTCGATTAAGAATAAGGCTTGCAGCTTACTCATCACGCCGCGATCACAATAAAATAGATATTGCTTGGACTGATCTAAATCGCCAAATTTGGTTGCTAGCTTATAGAAAGGCAGATGTTGCACTTCCACACCGTCGATGTCTAGTGGGTTATTGTCTTCCTCTTCTGGTGACCGGATATCTAAAATGATATCGCTCGCGCCAAAGTCATTAACCGTTTCAACTTCACTCACGCTCTCTTGGGTTTCTTTGGCAATATCACGAATATCGATCATTACCGAGTCTTCAAGCGCCTTATCCAGCACACCAAAATCAAAATTAGCCTCTTCCGCTTCAATTTTTTCCATAATCGCTTTAACGGTTGGCTTATTTGAGATAACGCCACAGTATTCAGGCATCACTTCGGCAAACTGTTTGGTACCAATTTTAGCAGCAATATCGATAATATCTTGCTTATCAAACGCCGTTAGCGGACGCAAGATCAAGGTGTCGATTGATTTGTCGATGATACTTAAGTTAGTCAATGTTTGACTCGATACTTGACCAAGCGCCTCACCGGTAACCAATGCTTCAACACCCATGCGCTTAGCGACACGTTCTGCGGCGCGCATCATCATCCGTTTAAGGACAACACCCATCTGACCATTTTCGACGTTTTCTAATATCTCGCCGATAACCCCTTCAAAAGGTACGGTGACAAATTTCACTTTGTGTGACGAGCTAAATCTGTCCCACAAGTAGTATGAAACTTGCTTAACGCCAATTTCATGTGCCGCGCCGCCCAAGTTAAAGAAACAGAAGTGCGTACGCGCCCCCTTCTTGATCATCATATAGCTAGAGACGCCAGAGTCGAAACCGCCTGACATTAAGCTCAGTACATCTTCTTGCGCCGGTAATGGGAAGCCACCGATGCCTTCATAACGATTGGCGATCACATACAGTGAGTCATTACGCACTTCCATCTTAACCGTATAATCAGGATTTTTAAGCTTCACGCCGTTTGATGGATAGTTCTGGTTAAGACCGCCGCCAACATAGCGTTCAACTTCATTGGAAGTAAAGTCATGAGTACCGGCACGTTTAACACGGACACAGAACGTTTTCCCTTCGATTGAAGGAGCCATGATTGGCGCAACGGTTTCATAAATTGAATGTACGTCGGTAAATTCATGCTCCGTCACCTGTAGGATATGGGCGATACCGGGAATACACTGCATGGCATCAATCAAACGCTCGATATTAACGTTGCTGTCATCGGTTGTGGCGACATTTAATTTATCCCAATCAAGTTGTACCGTGACGGTTTCATCATGACGACGCAATACATTACGCACATTCGACTGTAATAGTTTACAAAAACGCTTACGTACTGACTTACTTTTGATGGTGATTTCGGGGTAAAACTTTAGGATAAATTTCATGGCGCGGTTACTCAATCTTCAATTGGCGCGCATTATACCTAAAGCGTTAAGGGATAAGAAGCGATAGCGCGGAAAATGTGACCTTGATTAAGTGTTACTCCCACGGCAAGAGCGTATTAATTTAATTTTTGGCTACAATGAAATATTCCTATGAACGACGAAAAACGCATGAATACATCCATGTTGCTCTGATTTTTATCCCGACAATTGCTCCTGCATTGTTCTTACATAGCCATCCTTGGCTAAGCCTGAAAATAGCTTTTCCCCATTTCAAAGCAATATTTCATCAATCAACTTTTCTGTAACTTGCCGTGTTCGCCTATCTGAAACCCATTAGTTCAGCTCACGAAAAGCACAACTAAATGCTGAGACGGGAGATAGAATTAATACTCATTTAGCGATATACTCGTGTCACGGAACTCTTCAATGGATTGGTATAAATGTTACGATTATATGGAGCTATCTTTCTTTTGATTTGCTCATTGCTTTTTCTTAGCCCGATTAAAGCCCAAGAAACGACAGCAACTGAGCCAGTAACACTTCAGCTAAAATATCAGCATAATTTTCAGTTTGCTGGGTATTATGCTGCGAAATCTAAAGGTTTCTATCGGCAAGCTGGACTCGATGTTACAATAAATGCCGCCAATATCGGTCATAGCGCTAGCGACGCAATCCTTAGTGGTGAAGCTAATTATGCCATCGGTACGAGTAATCTTCTCATAAAGCACAGCCGTGGTCTGCCATTGGTCACTTTGGCGGTTATCTTTCAACATTCACCTTTTATCTTACTAACCAATAAATACACATCATTAGCTGACCTTAAAGGCCAGAAAACTGCGATCTACAAAAATGCACACGACCTAATTGCAATGTTAGAGAGTCAAGGAGTTCATGCGAGTGATTATCAAAATAACAAACACGCTGTTGGCTTAGAAGCATTCACCAACGCTGATGTTAAAGCTATATCCGTCTATTCATCTAATGAGCCCTATCTGCTAAAACACACCGGCGCTCAATTCAACGCTTTTGTTCCACGTGATTATGGCATCAACTTTTATGGCGATAATATTTTCACCTCACAGCGCGAGTTAGAACAGCACCCCCAGCGTACACAACGCTTTATAGAAGCCAGCATTAAAGGTTGGGAATATGCACTTGCTCACCAACAAGAAATCGCGCAACTTATGATCTCGCAATATCATTCAAAAGAATCGTTAGCGCAGATATTATTCTCGGCCAAAGAAATTGAAAAGCTCATTGATCCCCAATTATTGGAGATAGGTAACTCCAGCGAAAAGCGCTGGCGTCATATAGCCGACATCTATACAGCACTGGGCCTACTACCAGCAGATTACGACATTAGTAGTTTCCTTTATCAAAAGAACACCAACTCAACACAACCACTAATGGTTTACACGGCAACCATATTACTCGCGGCCACTATGGTTATTGTCTTACTCTATCGCGTCTTTACCTTAATGCGTGAGCGCCGCCGTGCTTCACATCAGATGCGTTTTATGAATAGTATATTACGCACCCAACAACAAGCATCTATCGATGGCATATTAACCTTTGATGCCAATGGCGAACTAGTGTCGAGTAATAAACAATTAGCTCAATTATGGGGACTAGAGCAAACCCTACTAGACACTAGTGACGCTAGAAAGATTGTGCGACAGATGATAGGGCTATTAAAGGAGCCACGTGAATTTTTGAACGTGCTGCGCCAACATAAAAACGACCCGAGCTTACGTAGTTTTGCAGAAATGACCTTACGGGATGGCCGAACGTTCGAACGATTCTCCGCTCCTTTATTTCATGACAACAAGTCATTGCTCGGACGATTCTGGAGCTTTCGTGATATTACGGAGCGTAAAGTCGCCGAAGAACAAATTTGGCTCAAGGCCAACTTTGACAGCTTAACCGAGCTACCCAATCGGTTTATGTTTAAAGAACATTTGTCATTTGAAATTAAAAAATCACGACGAACTAGTAAGTTGTTGGCGCTGTTTTTTTTAGATATTGATCACTTCAAAGAGATAAATGATTCGATGGGGCACGATATTGGGGATCAGTTGCTAATCCAAGTATCACAACGCCTCAAAGATTCAGTACGTGATACCGATATGGTATCACGACTCGGTGGCGACGAATTTACAGTCATTCTTAATGATTTAGAAAATATTAGCGACGTCGAGCGCATCGCGTCAAAAATTCTAACCGCGATCTCCAAACCTTTTGATATTGGCCACCAAACAATGTATATCAGCACCAGCATCGGTATTACATTTAGCCCTAATGATGGCGACAGTGATCAGCAGTTGTTAAAGAATGCCGACTTAGCGATGTACCAAGCAAAAAATCTCGGTCGTAATAATTATCAATACTTTAACCCTGCACTACAAACCAACGCACTAGCGAAGCTCGCGCTTAGCAATGATTTACGCCAGGCGCTGAGTAACCATGAACTTTTTTTGGTCTATCAACCCATCGTTTGCCTCAACAGTAAAAAATTAATCAAAGCAGAGGCACTCATTCGGTGGCGGCACCCCAGCCATGGCTTAATCAGCCCAGTCGATTTTATCCCCATCGCCGAAGAGACCGGATTAATTAATGATATCGGTGAATGGGTTTTCCAACAAGCGGCATTACAAGTCAAAGCTTGGCGCGAAATAAACCCACTGTTTCAGGTATCGGTAAACACCTCTCCTGTCCAGTATCAGAGTGGTAATATCACACCACGACGATGGCACGACTTCTTAGCTAAGCATGGCATAAATGACCATGCGGTGATCATCGAATTAACTGAGACCCTATTACTTGAATCTGATGAGGCCTTGTTAGACATCCTTGCAGAGTTTCGGGCATTTGGTACCCCTATCTCTCTCGATGATTTTGGTACCGGATATTCATCGCTATCTTATCTTAAGAAATTTGAAATCGATTTTTTAAAGATAGATCGCAGTTTCGTTAATGACCTGATTACCGATCCTAGAGATGCTACCTTGTGCCAAACCATTATCACCATGGCCAATAGTTTGGGTATGAAGGTCATTGCCGAGGGAATAGAAACGGATGGACAAGAATGTTTACTTAATGACATGGGGTGTGACTTTGGCCAAGGTTACTTGTTCTCTAGGCCGGTTAGTGCCGAACAGATTAATGAATTAATACAACAGAAAGTGCCCAGTTAAAATTGTATAACGCAAAAATTTAAGAGTAGATTAGACAAGTACGGCTATGAATATAGGAGAAGTCTTGATGACGAATTTATCCTTAAAACTGAGAATGCTCACTTTGTTTTTTTGTGGGGTCATCGCTACAGCACATTGTGCCAGTGCCGCTGATATCGTTCGCTATCGCATACCGAGCAATGGCGTCGATACGTTTAAACATCAAGATTACGTTAAAGGCTCCTACGCATTAGGCTTACTAAAACTAGCGCTCGAGCACTCTAAACCTGAGTTCGGCGATTATGTCTTACAACCGTCCACCGCCTATATGAATGTGCCACGAACTATACTGAGCTTAAGCTCAAAACAACATATAGATGTGATGTGGCGTGAAGAATCACCAAGGATGAGTCAATTGAAATCAATCGACATCCCGCTATTAAGGGGGTATGGCGATCAATTGATCTTATTAATTCACAAAGACAATAAAGAAAAATTCAGTCGCATAACCCGCAAAGAACAATTACAGAGCTTATCCGCCGGCGGCATTAAAGAGTCCTACCTTACGGAGCTAATGCTAGCGCAAAACTATCATGTTATCGCAGCACACCGTAATTTATACCATATGCTAAATCTTCAACGATTTGACTATGTTCCAATGCAGTTACACGAGGCACATTATTTTCCAAAGAGGTTCCCTGATTTGGTGATCCAAGAAAATATTATGCTCAGTATTGAGAGAGCACTTAAGTATTTCGTCCATCCTGATAATACTCGCTTACACCAACGGATCACAAATGGGCTAAGAATCCTTGAAGCCAATGGGTTATTCAAACAACATTTCGAAAATCATGCCGATATGAAGTTTTATAAAGATTTTAATAAAGACAAGCACTACAATGTGTTTCCACTGATCGATTGACCTAGCTTTTCCTGATCATTGTTCTCTGTTTGCATTGCCTGTTCGCGACGCTGTTGTTGCCTTGTGCGCAGGATCGATATTAGGTTGTAGTGAGTCGCGCCATCAAGGTATTAGCGCGGGCGGTGCGACTCATTTGGTAGGATGTTATACCCTTATTTCCAATAATTAATTGATCACTTGTGCTCGCTAAAATTAACAATCACAGCGTTGCTCTCAATCCTAATAGCCAGCTATTAGGATTGAGAGCAATGTGCTCCTTGGTAATATGCTCCATGCATTGCTCTAATGTGTCCATCCTTGGACAAAAAGCATTGCTCTAATATCGACATTGCGCACAAGGATGTGCGTACTTCGAAATCAATCGAGCGCCTGGTTCTAGTTTATTTTCTCCGAGTACAACAAGACCACATATTTAATGGAAATGGTATTACTCCTCGGTTAAACCAATCTTCTTAGACTCTTTTGCCTTACCTTGCATAATGGCGATTTCGACGCGTCGATTACGACGCCGCGATTGTAGATCAGTCCCTTCAGAGAGTGGCTTCATATTTGCTAAACCAACCACTTGCAGGCGAGTTGGGTCAAAGTTACGTACTTTAACTAGCTCATGAGCTACCGCCACGGCACGTTGCGAAGATAGATCCCAATTCGATTTGTAGAGCTCTGAATGCATCTGCTCACCATCGGTATGACCCGAAACTGTGATCTCGCCTGGGATATCAGCAAGCAGCTTACCGACATCGGTGATCACCGGTACAAAACGTGGCTGTAGATTAGCCGAACCAGACGGGAATGATCCCTTCTCACGAATACGAATAATAATCTGCTGCCCTAATGATTCAATTTCAATCGCGCCATCCTGGATTTGTTTTTCCATCTTAAGCGCTATCTTCTTGAGTTGTTCATTGGTTTCTTCCTGGGCAGCACTCTTTTGTGCATCGGACTGACTATCAGCCGCAGCTGCAGCGCCTCGTTGATCACCCCGTTGCAGCTCCTTACCACCCGAATTTGTATCTTCCCCCGCTTGAAAGTTCAATTCACGTTGGGTAATTTCGGCGGTTTGCTGATTGATTATTTCGATAGGTGTCGGATCGGGTCGGCCCGGCCTAAACTCCTGTGCAATGACACTGGTGCCTTTAGGTATATCCTTCACTTCAATCTTATTTTGTACACCAAAAGCATATTTCATCGAACCAGCAATCTGCTTAAATTTGAGCACATCCATTTCTGACATCGCTAGCAATAAAACGAAGAAACACATTAGCAACGACATAAGATCCGCAAAAGTCCCCATCCATGCGGGCAGGCCCTCAGGAGGACAGTCGGGGCATTTGGGACAATCATCACTCATTACGACTACTCCTCAGGCTTGGGGCGTTTACCCTCAGCTAAGTAATTTTGTAACATACCTTCGATAACACGCGGATTTTGGCCATCTTGAATCGCTAAAATGGAGTCAAGAATCAATGTTTGATTCATCGCTTCTTCAACACCACGCAGCTCAAGTTTGGCACATATTGGTAACGCAATAAGATTTGCTAGCATCGCACCGTACATGGTGGTTAATAACGCCACCGCCATCGCCGGCCCAATTGATTTTGGGTCATCCATGTTCTGTAGCATGGCCACCAGTCCGATCAAGGTACCGATCATGCCCATTGCCGGGCCCACATCACCAAGGTTTTTAAAGAAGCCAGCGCCGAGCTTGTGACGATCGAGAGTTAGTTCGATATCTTTGCCTAAAGTTGCCTTAACCACATCCGCTTCGTGACCATCAACGAGCATATCAATGCCCTTCTGCATAAATGGGCTGGGAATTTCAGCCTCTTCCAAGGCCAGAAAGCCACCTTTTCGAGCAGCATCAGCGAGCTCGACCGATTTTGCAATCAAATCTTGTGGGTCATCAAGCTTAAGCATGAACGCCTTACCAAAGACTTTACCTGCCCCGACAAATTGCCCCATGCCATACATCATCATGACCGCAAAAGGCGAACCACAAAATACGATTAAAACAGACGGCACATCGATAAACATGCCGAGGTCTCCCCCTTGCATCATCGCCATGACAATCATACCCCAGGCCCCTAACAGGCCGATCAGAGTTGCTAAATCCACTGAAAATCTCCTATGAAGCAGTCATTAACCGTGTAGTGTTATGACTAACCGTATATCTAAGAATTAGTTACTAGAACTATTGTATTCTCATCTTATCGGAATCAAAGACAAATTGTTTAGTCTTTTTAACTATTTTTTTCAATATTAAATCAGCAGGCTAGCTATTATTAGATAACTGGGCTAAGGTTGCGCGAAACCCTGCAAGCGAGAACAATAATGGCCACTAAAAAAATTGAAAAACTCAGTTTCGAAGCGACACTAGATGAATTAGAAACCATTGTAAATCAATTAGAACAAGGCGATCTTGAGCTGGACAAAGCGTTAAGCCAATTTGAACGCGGTATCGGTCTTGCTCGCAGCGGGCAAACAAAACTTAATGGCGCACAGCAGAAGGTAGATATTTTGATGAATAATACCGCAGACTCGCCAACCCAGCCCTTTGGAGAGGCGCAAGATTAGTCGTGGATAAAGTTTACCTACAAACGATGGCGCAGCGGGTTAATGATTTCTTAGCCCACTACCTCCAGCAAATTGAAATAAACGATCCCCGGCTACATCAAGCAATGCATTACGGTTTATTGTTAGGCGGTAAGCGTGTACGGCCATTCTTAGTCTATGCGGTGGGTGAAATGCTCGGCGCCGATAAGGCCGCGTTAGATCACGCCGCTGGTAGCGTCGAGGCAATACATGCCTATTCCCTGATCCATGATGACTTACCAGCGATGGATGATGATGCGCTGCGCCGAGGTCAATCAACCTGCCACATTAAATTTGATGAAGCCACTGCTATATTAGCCGGTGATGGACTACAAACCCTAGCCTTCGAATTGTTGACCGATTCACCGTTGGGATCTGCTGCGCAAGTCGAAATGATTAAGACGTTAGCCAAGGCCAGTGGTTATCAAGGGATGTGTGGCGGTCAGGCGCTCGATATAGCGGCCACTAATATGAAAATTTCACTAAGTGAGTTAGAGAATATTCATCGTCATAAAACCGGTGCATTGATCGAAGCAGCCGTCGAACTCGGTGCAATCGCAGCCAATGCGAGTAAACAACAGCGTAGCGTATTGCGGGTATTCTCCAACAATATTGGATTAGCGTTCCAAGTACATGATGACATTTTAGATATAATTAGCGATACTGAAACCCTAGGTAAACCACAGGGCTCCGACCAAGCGGCAAACAAAAGCACCTACCCTGCATTATTAGGTTTAGAGCAAGCGCAGCATAAGGCGTCTATGCTTATAGACCAAGCAATCACCGCATTAGATACATTATCGGTGGACAGCCAACAATTAAAAGATTTTGCGCAGTACATTATACTCCGTAAACAATAAGAAAAAGAGTAACATGAGCGTAGATATTTCACAGTTTCCCCTACTTGCACTTGCAAATGATCCGCAAGAGTTGCGACTTCTACCCCAAGCCAACTTACCCGAGTTAAGTGCGCAATTGCGTAGCTACCTGCTAAAATCGGTGAGTAAGTCTAGTGGTCACTTGGCGTCAGGTCTTGGCGCAGTCGAATTAACCGTTGCACTGCATTATGTGTTTAATACCCCAATTGATCGTATCGTTTGGGATGTGGGTCATCAAGCATACCCCCATAAAATATTAACAGGACGTCGTGAGCGAATGCATACCATTCGCCAGAAAGACGGCTTGCACCCATTCCCAAACCGCCAAGAAAGCGAATATGACACCTTTACTGTTGGTCACTCAGGCACCTCGATCAGTGCCGCGCTTGGCATGGCGATTGCTGCCGAGAAAGAAGGTAAAGACCGCAAGACGGTTGCTGTTATAGGTGATGGTGCTATCACTGGCGGCATGGCCTTTGAAGCAATGAATCATGCAGGATCACTCGATAAAGACATGTTAATCGTGCTCAATGATAATGAGATGTCTATTTCTGAAAACGTCGGCGCGTTAAACAATCATCTGGCTAAATTGCTTACTGGTACCTTATACACGTCGATTCGTGAGGGCGGTAAGAAATTACTATCGGGGGTGCCGAGTATTAAAGAACTCGCCAGGCGTTCCGAAGAACACCTTAAAGGCATGGTTGTTCCCGGCACACTCTTCGAAGAATTCGGTTTTAATTATATCGGACCGGTTGATGGTCACGATGTGAATGGATTGGTGGAAACGTTGCGTAATATGCGCGGCTTAAAGGGTCCACAGATTTTGCATGTGATGACCAAGAAAGGTAAGGGCTACAAGCCAGCCGAACAAGATCCTATCGGCTATCACGGCGTACCAAAATTCAATCCAGAAGAAAGCTCACTGCCAAGCGGCTCAGGCGCTATGACCTTCTCAAAAGTTTTTGGTAACTGGCTTTGTGACATGGCTAATCAAGATGTACGACTAATGGCTATTACCCCAGCCATGCGCGAAGGCTCTGGAATGGTGGCTTATTCTCAGCAGTTTCCAACGCGTTACTTCGATGCTGCAATTGCCGAGCAACACGCGGTCACCTTAGGCGCTGGTATGGCATGTGAGAAACTAAAACCCGTGGTCGCAATTTACTCTACCTTCTTACAACGTGGTTATGATCAGCTGATTCATGATGTGGCGATCCCCAACCTCGACGTATTATTTGCCATCGACCGCGGCGGCCTAGTCGGCGCTGACGGTGAAACTCATCAAGGTGCATTTGATTTAAGCTTCCTCAACTGCATCCCTAATATGGTAGTGATGGCACCAAGTGACGAAAATGAATGTCGCCAAATGCTTTATACCGGTTACCAGTATCAAGGGCCAGCAGCAGTGCGCTACCCTCGCGGTGGTGGCATCGGTGTCGATATTGAAACACAAATGAGTGAATTAACAATCGGTAAAGCCGTGATCAAGCGTGAATCAAGTCAAGAGTCAACCAACAAGATTGCCATTTTAAACTTCGGTACCTTACTGCCAAATGCGATGGAAGCGGCACAAGAGCTTGATGCAACAGTCATCGATATGCGGTTTATTAAACCCTTTGACCAAGCATTAGTCAGCGAATTGGCACAATCTCATGATGTGCTAGTGACCCTCGAAGAAAATGCGATTATTGGCGGCGCAGGTAGTGTTATTACTCAGCACGTAATGGCTAAGCGCCTGAAATGTAGTGTACTTAATGTTGGTCTGCCCGATCACTTTATCTGCCAAGGTACCCAGCAAGAGCAACAACAATTGTTGCAACTGGACAGTGTCGGTATCGTCAAACAAATTAACGATTACTTAGCGCTTTAACACAATCGATTATATGCCGTGTTCAACCGGCATATATGGTGGATTAGTATTATGGCCGCGGGTGATGGCGTTGATGCAGCTCTTGCAAACGCGCTTTGGCGACATGGGTATAGATCTGCGTAGTGGATAAGTCGCTATGACCTAATAACAATTGCACTACTCTTAAATCCGCACCAAAATTCACCAGATGAGTCGCAAAGGCATGGCGCAGCGTATGGGGTGAAAGGTGGCCATTAATCCCCGCAACCTGCGCATAAAATTTGATCCGGTGCCAAAACGTCTGCCGAGTCATCTGTACTCCGCGCTTACTTGGAAACACCACATCACTACTGCCTTTAAGTAGTATTTTTCGGCTTTCTTTCAAATATTCAAAAATACAATCAACCGCCTGCTCACCCATCGGCACTAACCGCTCTTTATTACCTTTACCGAGAACTCTGACTACCCCTTGCTCTAGGCTCAGCTGCTCCATGGTTAAACTCACCAACTCACTGACCCGCAGCCCAGTGGCATAGAGAAGTTCGAGCATCGCCTTATCGCGCATTTCGAGCGTATCGTCTTCATTAGGCGCACTTAAAAGTGCGTCAACTTGTTCGAGAGACAGTGAAGTTGGGATTTTCTTGTCCAGCTTAGGATTAATAATCTTGGCCATCGGATTTTGAGCGATAAGATGACGATGCTGTAGAAAATCATAGAAACGACGTAACGATGAGATAATACGCGCGATGGTTGTTTTTGCTCGTTTAAATGTGGCTAGCTGCGCCTGATACGCAGTAATGTCGATGGCCTGAGCCACGCCGACATCTTTATCTCGCTCAGCTAGAAAACTATTAAATTTTGCAAGGTCACTACGATACGCCGCCAAGGTATTATCACTCAGTCCCTGCTCGAGCCACAACATATCGATAAATTGATCGACCAACGGATGGACACTATCGGACGTATTATTCATCGATGATGATTTCTTGAGGATCTACACCAATTTCAAGTGCCAGCAGTCCAAGTTTTCGTTGCATCATCACTCCCTGTGTTTGTCCAGCATATCCTCCGTCACCGTTTGCACTGAGCACACGGTGGCATGGGATCATCACCACAATAGGATTACAGCGACAAGCGTTACCCACCGCTTGCGCGCTCGATTTAAGCGTCTTTGCTATCTCACCATAGGTTAATGTCTGCCCGAGTGGGATTTGTGCCATCACATACCACACTCGCTGTTGAAACAATGTGCCTTTTGGCTTAAGAGTAAAAGCCATCACATTAGCGCATTGGCCATTAAAATAATCATCAAGCCATTGCCTTATCGCACCTGAGACTAATGGAGGAAATTGGTGCTGGCGGTCAAGCCACAATATTTCACTAACGACATCACCTTGATGAGTGACGACTAATTGCCCTATAGGCGAGGTATAAACACTTTGTTGAAAATCGTCTAAATTGCCTTTCACAAAACAGCTCCAATTTTGATAGACTAGCGCATCGAATTTTTTATCGGACAATGCGTAATGAAGATTGGTTTATTTTACGGCTCTACCACCTGCTACAGTGAAATGACGGCAGAGAAAATGCAACAATTTCTCGGCGAAGAGCTGGTCGATATCCATAATATTAAAGACTCTGGCTTATCCTTAATCAATCAATATGACATTCTTATCCTTGGCATATCGACATGGGATTATGGCGAATTACAGGAAGATTGGGAAGCACTATGGGATGAGTTAGATCAATTTGATTTATCCAACAAGATAATTGCTTTTTATGGTCAAGGGGATCAAGAGGGTTACACCGATTGGTTTGTCGATGCAATGGGATTGTTGCATGACAAATTACTTCCACTGGGACCACAGTTTGTCGGTTACTGGCCAAATCAAGGCTATGAGTTCAATGAATCGAAGGCATTGACCCCCGATAAAAGCCATTTTGTCGGGCTACCACTAGACGATGAGTGCCAGTTCGATTTAAGCGAAGAGCGTATCACCGGCTGGCTGACCCAAGTAATCGAAGAAATTGCCGAATTAAATTAAGCGTTTGCTCGCACAAATCGACTTTAATCCGCCATTATCTATAAATCTAGGTATAATGGCGCAAAATTTTTTAGGAAAACCAACAATCATGAGCTTTGAAGAATTAGATCTTGATCCATCGCTAGATCAAGCCTTAGCAAAAATGGGCTACGAATCGCCAACAACGATACAACGTGAAGCAATTCCGGCGGCAATGGATCAGCGTGACATTCTTGGCTGTGCCCCAACGGGCACCGGTAAAACAGCTGCATTTTTGTTGCCTGCCTTACAACATTTAATCGATTTTCCACGGGTAAAACCTGGGCCGCCGCGAGTATTGATCATTACACCAACTCGAGAATTGGCTAATCAGGTTTTTGAATATGCGGAAGATTTAACTGAATTTACCGCATTAAAGCCAATCTGTATTACCGGCGGTATCGATTATGAAATCCATGAAGAAATGCTTGAAAAAAATGCCGATGTGCTAGTTGCAACGCCCGGACGCTTGATGGAATTTATTGATACCGAGCAACTCGATATGCGCAGCGTCGAATTCTTGATCATCGATGAAGCCGACAGAATGCTCGACATGGGATTCATTAGCGAGATGGAACGTGTTGCAGAAGAAGCACGCTGGCGTTTACAGACGATGCTTTATTCGGCCACGCTCGAAGGTAAAGGCTTAGACCGTTTCGTCAACATGGTGCTAAAAGATCCGATCCGCGTTGATGCGAATCCGTCACGCAAAGAAGCGGCTAAAATAGTACAATGGGTACACATCGCCGACGACTTATTACACAAGCAAAAAATTCTAGCACATCTACTTCAGATGCCAGAATTTGAGCGAACCATCGTATTCGTTAAAACACGTGAACGCTTAGCCGAATTAGTCGCCAAACTACAAAGTTTTGGTATCAACGTCTGTTACCTCCAAGGTAAGATGGCGCAAGATAAGCGTAGCCTGTCATTAGAGCGCTTCAAAAGTGGCGAATTAAACATTTTAGTGGCCACAGACGTAGCTGCACGCGGTTTAGATATCGACGATATTAGCCACGTTATTAACTATGACTTGCCGTACACCAGTGATGTATATTTACATCGTATCGGTCGTACTGGCCGTGCTGGTAAGAAAGGCATCGCCATTTCAATTGCCGAAGGTCATGAGATGAAAAGCCTGGGTAAGATTGAGCGTTACGTTGAGCAAAAGTTGCGTCGTCGTCGTCTCGAAGGACTCGAGCCTAAGCACAAAGAATCGCGTGTTCGTTCGGCCAAGAAAAAGGTTAAGATGACCGTCGCTCAGAAAAAAGCCAAGCTCAAGAAACAACTGAAAAAAGCGGGTAAAAAACGCAATAAATAATAGCGATTAGACCGCTTATCATGACTGCGCTGTTCCAATACAGCGCCGTCATTCTCACCATCGAATCATGCCTCAACAATACCCTTTCAAAACAGTAACAAAATACACACAAACTTACACATTTGGGATAGAGCAAATCACGTAAAACTGTTATTTTATACTGGTCAAATTTATAAACAGCTCAGGAACAGCTATGTCAGCCACTATGAAAAACGTTTTTCGCGTTATTTTTCCGATAATCATTCTAATTTTGTGCGTTATTATTGCTATTGTCATCGTTGGCATGAAGCAAGCACCTGAAAAAAAAGAACAAAAAACAGACGCCCCGCTCGTCGAATTACTCGAAGCTAAGCTCGTCACCAGCCCAATTGAAATTGCGTCTAACGGTGTGTTCAAGCCAAAACACCAGACAAATTTGATTGCAGAAGTCAGCGGTCGTGTCATTAGTATATCGGACGTTTTTGCCTCTGGCGGCATCATCAAGAAAGGCAACATGCTGGCACAAATTGATGATAGCGATTATCAGGCTGCGTTGATTGATGCACAAGCAAACTTACAACGCGCACAGGCCGCGTTACATGAAGAGATTGCTCGTGGCCAAGTTGCAAAAAAAGAGTGGCAAAGCGCCAGTTCAGCACTACCTCCTGAGTTGGGTTTACGTAAACCGCAACTAGCACGCGAACAAGCATCCTTACGTTCAGCCGAAGCGGCACTAGCTCGTGCACAACGTAATTTGGAACGCACAAAGATAGTTGCACCTTATGACGCATTAATTAATAAACGCCAAGTCGATTTAGGTCAGTTTGTGGGTACAGGTAACAGTTTGGGTATTATCTCGTCGTATAATATTGGTGAAATCCGCCTACCGATGAGCAATTCTGATTATAACTTACTCGGTGATGATATCCTTGGTGCAAGCGTTACCCTAACTCGTCAAGAGAATGGTCAAACTAAACAATGGCTGGCCAAGGTCATCCGTGATGAAGGCGTTATCGACGAAGTTTCACGTATGGTCTATCTTGTCGCTCAAGTCACCAACCCTTACCAACAGGCTCATAAATTAAAGTTTGGTACCTTTATTAATGCGAAGATTTCGAGTACACAACAAAATCAACTGGTTGTACTGCCTAGTTATTTGTACAAAGAAGGGAAAGTAGCCACCGTTGATGATAATAATATTTTGCATATTAATGATGTAGAATTATTTCGTCGTGACAAAAACAACGTCTATATATCTAGTGGGTTAGAGGCTGGACAACAAGTCGCCTTAACCAAAATTGAACATCTTTTTGAAGGCATGAAAGTGCGTCTTACCACCGATCTGCCAGAGCCGTCCTTAGAAGATGAATCTACGGCTGAGCTAGCTGTTGTGGAGCATAAGTAATGGATCCAAAGAAAGGGTTAATCGCCTGGTTTGCCCGCAATGCGGTTGCAGCTAACCTGCTAATGATTTTTATTTTAGTCGGTGGCTTACTCACCACTGCGACGATCAATAAGAAAGTATTTCCAACCATAGAGCTTAATGTCATATCAATCAATGTTGCCTACCCTGGCGCCGCGCCACAAGAGATTGAGGAAGGCATTAACATCAAGATTGAGGAAGCGATAAAAGAAGTCGAAGGGATTGAACAAGTCGTATCTATCGCGTCTGAAGGCTCAGGCATGGTACAAATCACGGTCGAGACATCACACGATCCAGACAAGATCCTTGATGAGATAAAGCTGCTAGTGGACGCTATTTCGACCTTCCCGCAGAGTATCGAGAAGCCAAATATTTATCGTCGTAAGCCGACCGAAGATGTGCTCTTTGTCTCCGTTTATGGCGACCTTGCATTAACCCAAATGAAAGAGCTGGCTAAAGATATTCGTGAGGACATTACCGCGCTGCCGGGAGTCACTCGTGCCGATGTGATCGGTGTGCCAAATTACGAAATAGCCATCGAAGTTACCGAGTTTAAATTACAAGAGTACGGGTTAACCTTTGCCCAAGTCGCACAAGCCGTTCAACGCTCGTCAATCGATTTGCCCGGTGGTTCAATAAAAGCCGTCGATGGTAATATATTGCTGCGTACTAAGGGCCAGGCCTACGAAGGAACTGACTTCGAACGCATCGTCGTTAAAACCAATGGTGATGGCTCACGCGTATTTCTAAGTGATATAGCTAACGTCAATGATGGCTTCACCGAAGCACTCAACTACACGCGTTTTAACCAACAAGAAGTGGTGATGGTTCAGGTATTTAGTGTTGGCGATCAAAGCTCTCTACAAATTTCTGAAAATGTTAATGAATACATCGAGCTCAAGAAAGCGAGCTTGCCTGCGCAGATAAAACTCGATGTCTGGGGCGATATGGCGTATTACCTGCAAGGTCGCCTCGACCTGATGCTCAGTAATATGGTCTCTGGTGCGTTGTTAGTATTTTTAATTCTTGCACTCTTTATGCGTATCCGCCTCGCGTTTTGGGTCATGATGGGATTGCCGGTCTGTTTCTTAGGCACCCTGTTATTGATGCCACTGGAGATGTTTAGTTTATCAATTAATATGATCACCCTGTTCGCCTTTATTATGGTACTTGGTATCGTGGTCGATGATGCGATTGTGATCGGCGAAAGTGCCTATAGTGAAATAGAGCGCAGCGGCCAGAGCTTAGATAGTGTAGTTACCGGGGCTCAAAAAGTAGCAATGCCAGCAACATTTGGCGTCTTAACGACTATCGCCGCGTTTGTCCCTATGGTTGCCGTCGAAGGTCCTATGGTGGCAATCACCGGCTCAATCGGTTTTGTCGTTATCTTATGCCTAATCTTTTCATTAATTGAGTCTAAACTCATTTTACCGGCTCACTTGGCACGCATGAAAGTCAAACCGCCGGGCAAGAAACTCAACGCATTAGAGCGTTTACGCGCGCGTTTTGACGCGGGGTTAAAATATTTCATCGAACATCTCTATCTCCCCGTATTAGAGCGCGCGATTAAGTATCGTTACAGCGTGTTAGCCGCATTTTTAGGCTTACTCATTATTTGTGGCTCTTTATTGGGTGGGGGTTTTATCCGCTCGGTTTTCTTCCCAAATATTCCAAGCGACTTCATTCAAGTTAGCGTTGAAATGACTGAGTCTACTGCCGAAGAGACGACCAAGCGTACCGCGCAAATAATCGAAGATGCGTTGTTTAAAACCAATGCTCAATTACAGCAGACCTACGGTGATGACGTCATAAAACACAGCTTTGTTACGATGGAGTCGCAAACCAAGGTGTTCTTTTTCGCCGAACTTAAGAAAGGTGAAGAGCGCCAAATCAACGGCGTAGAAATAGCCGCGGCGTGGCGTGCTAATATCCCTGAATTACCAGGGCTTAAGAAGCTAGACTTGAACGCATCGACAGGTATGGGCGGCGGCGATCCTATTTCTTTCCAACTGAGCGGCAGAAATATGGAATCGCTCAAGGCTGCTACTAAGGAACTAAAAGCAAAGCTAGTCGAGTATGAAGGTCTTTACGATGTTTCAGACTCTGCCAGCTCTGGCCGCCAAGAAATCGTGTTAGGCGTTAAACCGAGCGCTGAAGCTCTGGGGATCACCTTATCAGATCTTGCGCAACAGGTTCGGTGGAGCTTCTATGGTTATGAAGCCCAGCGTATCTTGCGCGGTAAAGAAGAGATTAAGGTAATGATCCGTTACCCTAAAGAGGACCGTCGCAGTATCGGTCATCTTGAGCAGATGCGAATTCGTACCCCTAACGGTACCGAAGTCCCCTTCTCATCGGTCGCAACCATCACTATTGGCGAAGGTGTTTCCTCGATTGTACGCATCGACGGTCAACGCTCGATCACCGTTAAGGCCAATGTCAACAAAGATAAAATTGATCCAGGCAAGGTCATTGAAGACATAGAAAACAACTATATTCCCCAACTGATGGCCAAGTACCCCGAGTTAAATTCACAGCTCGCCGGTGAGGCCAAAGAAGAAGGTGAAGCTAAAGCTGGTCTAATTAAGGGGATTTTCTTTGCGCTGTTTGCTATATACGCGTTGATGGCTATCCCATTAAAGTCTTATGGGCAACCGCTAATTATTATGTCGGTTATCCCATTTGGGGTGATTGGTGCAATCTTTGGCCACTTTTTCATGGGACTGTCGCTAAGTATTCTGTCGATGTTTGGTATTATCGCGCTGATCGGCGTGGTGGTAAATGACTCACTGGTAATGGTGGATTTTGTTAACCAATCACGCGCCGCGGGTCATGCGATTAAGCATTCAGTTATCCAAGCTGGCTGTAGTCGCTTTAGACCTATTATATTGACATCGCTAACCACGTTCTTTGGTTTAGTGCCAATCCTAATGGAAACAAGCTTACAGGCGCAGATCCTGATACCTATGGCCGCATCAATTGCCTTCGGTATTCTGTTCTCGACCGTGATCACGCTGTTCTTAGTCCCTTCACTCTATGTGATTGGCAGTGACATCACCGCGCTCAAACGCAAGTTTGTTGGTCTGTATAAGAAAACACCAACTGAACAGCCGACGTAGATAAACCGCAAGTGAAACAATGGCCACTCCTTTGAGTGGCCATTTTTTTATCTTTATTTCGGTGAGCTTTGTTGTGCAAAGCGAAGGCTATACCATTTCCATTAAATATGTGGTTTTGTTGGAGGCTGGAAAAGTGAGATAGTACACATGTTCATCGTTCCAGACCTGAACATATACCCGTGACCATTGGAAATGCTTGTTATCGATCTTGGGTAGGAGACGAGTACAAGGCATGATTGGTAATTAATGGTCACTCTCGGCAATATGCTCCTGTCATAGCCCTAATGCCTCACATCACCGCTACGCAAACTTCCTTGTATCGCAGATACATGGTTTCGCTGCGGCTCTGAGAACCTGATGATGAATCATAACGTCGTAATCGCTTTCTACCCACTTACGTTGGGTAAAGAGGCCGCAGGGCAAGGCGATAAGCGACCAACCGGCAACTGCTCCTCGGCAATAAGCTCCTGTCATTGCCCTAATTACGCTCATCCATGAGCCCCTGCGTTGCTCTAGCGCCGGCATCCATGCCGTCGTGCGTCGTTATAATATATTGATTTAGAATGACTAAACGACACATATTATGCCTGGCATTTGGCACGCTTCTCGACTTGCACAAATCACGCATTTCCAGGTAGCACGGGTATACATCCTGTAGGCGATGCACTCGATTGATTTCGACAGGGCAGAAAATTAGTTCCAGACATTTGCTAATGTACGCACATCCTTGTGCGCAATGTCGATCGTAGGGCAATGTTTTGTGTCCAAGGATGGACACATTAGAGCAATGCATGGAGCATATTGCCAAGGAGCACATTGCCGAGTAATAGTTAATTTAACTAGCACAGGTGGTCAGATAATTATCGGAATTGGTATTAATCCATTTTCATACTTTTTATTAATACCGGGCTGTCATATTGAGCCACGGCCACTTTGCTGTTTAACCAGAAACGCCGACGTGTCGAGAAATAGGTAAAGAGTATGGTAACTATCACCAGATCGATGCTGTTTTGTCCAACATACATAAATGCATTTGTGATGATATACCACACCTCGTTGGCATAGTTACCCTGCCTAACGACAATGAACTCAAACAGATCATTGAGCTTAGCTAGCCCCAGTTGTCCCGCTATAATAATCGCCGCACCACCCAATGCAGCCAATGGTTTTAAATACCATTTTTTCGGTTTTGCGCCGAGCCAAAAGAACAAATAGATACTGGCAAAACATGAGAACCCAGCGAAAAAAGCGCCAATTTCCATCGGGGCGTTCATGATATCAACGCGCACAAAGTTGACTGTCAGGCCGATGTAAATAATACCAAGCGCTGCCAACAAGCTAATCATAGCGAGTTTTAATCCGCCAATGCGTTTCCAATAACACTTTTTAACCAACTTGTAGATCAGCCAATAGTACGCTGGCGCAATAATATAATTAGTAAATATCGGTAATTCAAACAGACTAAAGTAGCCGCTAAAAAACGCGACGTTTAAATTCAAAAAATACATTGGAGAGAACCGGTAAACCACCTCTTCAGCGTAGATCGGTAATAGCATCGCAACACCCGCCACAATGCAGACAAAAATAAACGCATTGTGTAAGCCACTGGCTAACATCCGAGGAATAATGCCTTTGACACTGGATTTCTTCAGCTGCGCGACTAACTCTTGGTAATTTGTAATGACCGCATCGGCAATGTCTTGTGATACCCAATGCTGTTTCAACAAGTCGATTTTGCTATTCGTTTCGCTCGCCTCTAAAATACTCTTTACCGCTGGCACCCCTAGCACTTTTTTATCGGTTGCTTGGTCACCACTGCCTAAGTGCTGCGCCACACTCCATAACGCTGGATCATAAATAGCCCCAGCGTCATGAACATGATTTTTGTTACCTGCTAAGCATAAGTGGGTCGAACCATGATCAATTTTAGCCTGATATTGCAGGGTGGGCAGGATCGCACTCATCGCATAAATAAAGGTACACCCTTTGAAGTTCGCCGGCGCATCAATTTCCTTTATTTCGTTAAGTAAATTGGCGATTGAATAACCTTTGTCACCAACAAAATCTCCTGCCCATTGATGATGGCTATTATCGTCAAAGCCCCATGTGGTATGGCGTTTAGCGGCGCCATCGATGGTATAGCTATAATACAGGTAACCACCACCCTCACAGGTACCACAGCGTACACTACCGCTACCGCCACAATTACTACAACTTTTTTGGCCACTGCCGTAGCATGATGAACAACTTTCGGTCGAATAAACAGTTCGGTTATTATAGCTATCATAACGTTGGGTGTTTACGCGACCGGAGCCATTACAACCATAACAACTGTTTTTACCGCTACCATGGCATGAACCGCAGCTATTAGTTCCTCGTCCACCACAGGCGTAACAAGGATCGGATCCCACATAACGACAAGGCGCACTTCCAATGTCTTGGTTGCCAATCTGAAAGTTATCTGCAATATCATTGCCTAACAATGCATGAAAGCGTTGATTGAATAATGGGTCTGCACCGCTGATATAAGATTTGGCATCGCTGTGTGCCTCGGCACTTGCACTGCTACGACTGCCACATCTTCTAACACCATCGCCAGAAGGACAATGGGCATGGTGATCGTGGCTCGAAACACCGATTTCAATGGCCCAGCCAAATTTAAACTGAATCGGGGAATAGCGCTGATCTTCGTCACTAAGCACGACAGGCACTTCAATACCAATGATCTCTTCGCCGTTGTTACGTATAAATGATTGAATGTTTTCTAAGGTACTCACCGCATATCCTTATTGTTACGAGTAGAAATCCTATTATTTAAGGTCTATTTTAAAGGTCAACTGAGCTGGTTTTAAATAGACCCATTTTCGCACCGCTTGATGATTCGCTTTACTGACTTTAATATCGTATCCGCCGCTAGGTAACATGATACCCGCCTTATATTTTGGCTTAATATTCATGATTGATATTTTTGCGTTAGCGACATTGGTGTTAATGGTTAAAGGAAGTAGTGCACTACTTTCTTTAACCTTGGACATTATGCTGGGCTGTCGTGGTGTCATCCGTTGTTCGAAGTTTTCGAGCGGCTCACTAATGTAGCTAAACGCACGGCTAATCTGCAATGTGGAATCAATTGCACTGCCAATCGGCTGTACCAACGGTTGGGTAGTCAACAGCCATTTCAATGCCAATGACGTCACCACCGAATCGTTCTTTTCCATTTCAGTAAAAAAATAATTGAGCGATGAACCCGGTTGGGTAAATTTATTGCTGCCAAATGACAGGGGTAATACGATAATCGCAAGCATAATAACCACTGGAACCGCAGCCTGAATCAACCTGTTACTAGCGGATTGAGGCGAGATCACAGCACGTTTAGCCTTGATCAGTTCGATTACCTTAAACGGTAACTTAAACACCGTTAATAACACCAGCATTAAACTAATGGCCATCGATATAGGCGGCACCATGATAGCCCGCAATGCCTCTTTCCCCGTCGATGCCAATGAACCACCGTCGGCGAATTCCTTTGTCTGCGCTGCCAATACCTTTAGATATTCGCTAGTTTTTCGCTTGATGTTGATATCAATCACCCGTTGCTTAAACTGAATATTGTTCCAATCGGCTAACATAGGACTGACATATAACTCGTTCATACTTTGTCTAAAGCGTTGTTGCACACCCGGTAATAGCTGAAACTTACCCCAGGCCATATTAGGCGCTATATCGAGCCCACGCGCTTTCATTTTGGTGCGCCACTTGGTGGTAGTTTGATGTTTAACTTGACGAGTAACCGCTCGGTCAAATTCGCCGCGCTGGCGCAGTTGCCAGTCATTAGATAGCGCTAGCCCTTTAGCCTTTAATGATTTTCTAACCTTTTGTGCCGTTACCGCATCGAACCTGAAATCGTTGAGCGTAGTAATACCTAACGCATAGCCGCCAGACTCTTTGCGGAACCTTGGTGCCATTTTAATCAACAGCACATTTTTGTAATGGTTAACGTCATTGGTATAAACCATACGATGATCTTTAAAACCGCCATCGCCCCCCATAACCGCATTAGCTGCCTGTAACGCAGTATAGATCCCGCCGGTTAGTACACCAGCAACAATTGAGGTACCGATATTACTGGCGGTACTGATCTCCTCTCGCTTAAGCCAAGCATCCGGTGGGATGTAAGGGATATCGTACTTTTTTATTTCTCGATCATAGCCCTTATCCAATCGCTCATAGCAGCGTTTTTTGCTGCTATCGCTCGATTTTTTAGTACACCGCTCGCGACGTTCAAAGTAGTCGTAAATTTTTGGGGCAATCTTTTGTGCTCTGGCTTCCACCCTCGCCTCATAGGCCGATGTCGCTTTTTGATACTTACTCCACCCTTGCTTTATCTCATTTTGTGTAGCCAGCCAATACTGTTTTGAGCGTTCTGGCGCACTAGCTAAAGCTTCATTATACTGATGAGATGCGGTAACATATTCTCGATAATTATTGCGCAGCGACTCACGACTCTGTTGGTATGTTGTGTAATATTGGTCAAAATTTGACATCGCATAATCACCGACAAACTTGGCGACAATCTTGTGCTTATTTTGTGCTAAGCTCTCGATCACGTTATTGTCGGCATACACCAAACCACCAAATATCGATAAAAAGGTTTTCTCGGTACTCGAATGCTCCAAGTTTGGATCATAATCGACGCCTTCAATGATCACCGAATTTTCAATTAACGCGCGACGCATTAATTGCGATAAATAAGCTTGTTGCCGCTGCTGTCCACTAGAGGCATCGATGAGGTAGTGATCCACTAACAACTTCTGACCGAAAAATACCGTCGGCCACACAATCAACGCTATTAGAGTAAAGCAACTTAAGGCTTTAAAGGGACTTATAAATACTCGACCTTTGAGTAACATATCGGCCAACAACAAAGTTACCCCAATGCCACTAATGGTACGACCGAATAACTCGACCGCCTTTAACGTGTCGCCATCGTCGCCTCGCGAGCCTGCGACATCAGTGAGTGCCGCATTAAAGACCGCTTCAGGAAACAAGTAAGCCACGGCACAAACAAACATTAACAAGACCCACCAAAACGGTCTCTTCATCACCGCCAGCGCCGCGACACGTTCATCTTGCTTTTGCTCAGACAGCCGAGCTTTATCTTGCTTGGCTTGGTCTTTGTTCTGCATCGCCTTGAGCTTATCTAATTCTTGTGCGGCGCTGCGCATTTTTTGCTGTGTAGGCGCATTGCTTAACAACCCTTGAGAAAACGGACTTAGTTTATTATTTGCCATGATTTTTATCACCTAGTTTAATCTTGATCGCCGCCTTGATGGGTCGTTCTATTTTTTGATCAATTATCTGCGGAAAAACTAACATTATCGATTGTTCAAATTGTGGTTTTTCTTCTTCGCCAGCGATCGATTTAAGCTCAGAGGTTAACGCGATGTAATAGCCTTCTTGCTGGTAGCTGAGCATTTCATCGAGGCGGTCAAAATCGGCGTCGTTGGGTAAAGATGCTAAATACTTACCGGTCTTACTCATCGGCTGATAGCGAGTAGCGGCTACCGATAGTTCAAACAACCGCTGACATAGACGATAGGGAGTGGTATCGACGATTGCACCGTCAGGAAGTCGCTGGCGTTTCAGTTTAAGCAAACGACGTTGATGGTAGAGACTGCCGTTAATTGAATACGTGTGTATTTTCATTCCTAAGTGGTGAGCGCGAGCGAGCAGCCCCGTGTATTGCTGATAACTACGAATATCGAGATGTAAGCCCGAGTTACGACCGAAGTCTTGATGAAGACTGTTCAGTGCCTTGGCCGAGGTATAATTTCGGTATTTTTTGCTATAACGCTTGGAGCCATAACGACCTACCCCTTCAATTTCAGTGTGATGTTTAGCGTAAAGCCTGTCATTTTTAACCCCGCGGCGCAGGTTAGATTTCAATTGCTGCACGCTACGGGGGTGCGGGCCTTGAATAAAACCAAGATAAACGTCCGAGTTAATACCACGTAGTTTTTGTAACACCTCTCGATTTAAGGAGGAATAATAGAAGGCGCCCTGCCCGACAATACGGCGCAGCATATCATCTAAATCATTGAGTGCCTGCCCCGTAGCATGTGACTTAACTTCAACGTTTAATTGTTGTCGTGGCTGACGCGAGTTGGCAAAAGCGCGAAATGCTTCAGCCGCAGAGATTGGACGGATATCGAGTAAATCATGGTTTTTTTTATCACGAAGTTTTAGGTTGCTAAATGTTTTTCTGCTCATTTGTTCAATGGCATATCGCTGGCCAGTATAATGCACAGTTGCGCGCCCTGAATACTGGTCGTGATGATTAACCCAAATGCCATCTTTAAGCAGCATTACATCAATTTCAACACTAGAGTAGTTATCCTTCGTGGCACCTATAATAGCTTCAGCACTACTTTCTGGCTGTCGAAAGTCGCCACGGTGGGCACCTATATCAATAGCACAGTGTTCAGTGGTTAGGTGGCGTACAGATCCAGTATTGGACAGGTAAAGGTTTCTATCGGCTAGCGTTAATTGCACGTCGATAATATCGGGGCCAGTCGTTTTGGCACCGTGAGGGAGATAAGATAGTTGTGTGGGGGCAGTGGGCAGGGGTGACTCTGACACTGTCGATTGACAGCCGAACAGCATCATCCATCCGAAGAACATCACGATTGAATACTGTTTAGAAACAAACATATTAGGCAGAATCCTTTCTTAATAAGAAAGTAGTATACCTGTAATTTACAAAAACTGAACAACCAATCACAAAGAACACACCAACTTAGCGCACCGCGACCGTATTACGTTCAGAAAATAAACACCATACTGACCGTTGTTTGGGTGTCTAATTTTTCTTTGTTTTCGCCTGGGCGGCTATTGTGCTTGAACGCATAAGTAAGTTTCATTTTTAGATTTTCTAACACGCTGGTGAGAATGGCCGTCTCTGAGCGCACCACATCACTGGCATCACCTTGGAAGCCGAAGTCTGCGATTAGGGTTTGAATAAATTTCGCGTGTTTAGAGAGTTTAATAGAGAGATTAGAGCCAAGATGCATCACGTATTCACGTAAATCCTCTTCGTCATTACTCTTCAATTTGTAACCGGGACCGATATCAGCATCCCACTTTATCACTGAGTTGTTGAACATCAATTGAGTATAACCGGCTGCAAAGGTCGTCACCGACTCGTAGCTTGCGAATTGATCTTGTTCATATTCAATAGTCGCAAAGGAACTATTATGCTCGGAGAAATCAAGATTGGTTTTGAGACCTAGTTTCCATTTATCGGCACTGACCTTATCCGCACTAATCTTCTTGAAGAATTGAGCATGATAATTAACGCGCCCCTGCGAATAAGCAAAACTACCTTTGACCTTGCCTTTATATGACTGGGTATCGGTATTACCGGTGGTGAGCGTTGCCCCTAATTCGGTTGACAGCCCCCATGCTTCGTCGCTACTAAATTTTGTTAACTTAAACGCATCTTCGGTGAAATCACTTTTAAGTAACTTACTGGCACCAATAGCGTTCACGCTATAAACAATACAAGACATAACAAAAGCTGAACGATAGAGACTCATAATACCCAAATACAATGCAAAAAAAGCCAGCTTATAGCTGGCCCTTGATTATACACTCTACCTTTTTATTCACAAAGATTAAAAGGTATAAAGCAGTGTAATCGTCGTTTCTGTATCGATACTCTTCTTGCCAACACCAGCATTATTATCATGACGAATGGTCAAGCCAAGCTTCATTGCCAGTTCGCCCATGATATTGGCTGTGATAGCTGTTTCAGAACGCGAAAGCGTCGAAATTTCATCTTTAAATGCAAAATCACTCACAAGAACTTGTGTAAATTTAGAAGTCTGTGACAGTGCATTCTCATAAGACAAACCGAGATGAAGAATGCCCGTTTTTTCAGAAGCACCATTCATTAGGTCAAAATACTTATAACCAGGACCGATATCTACGTCTAATAAAGCCGTTTCCGATTTAAGTAAACGCTTGCTGTAACCGCTTGCAAAGCTAGACACAGAATCATAATCACTAAACTCATCTTGCTCGTGCTCGCCAAGAATGAATATGCTGCTTGTTTCGTCTAAAATATAACCGCCTTTGGCGCCTATTTTCCAACGTGAAGCTGTTTTATTATCGCCATCTTCGCTATAAAGAACATCAGCAAAATACTCATTTTTCCATTGCGCAATTTCATGTTTCATATCCAGCTTTGCTTTTAGGGTCGATGTTTCGGTATTACCCGTAGTCATCGTGCCGCCTAGTTCAGCAGTAACTTGCCATGGACGCGCTTCTTCACTTAGCGCTTGTGCCGATATTACAGATAAAAAAATACCTGATAATAAAAACTGTTTCATTCTACTCTCCATTGTTAACAGTATTTTGGATGTGTACATCCATTTGTGGGTAAGGAATACCAATATTCTCTTCGTCGAGACGAATTTTAATGGTTTCCATTAATTCAAAGTAAGTTGGCCAGTAATCCGCGCTCTTAACCCAAGGGCGTACCACAAAGTTAACCGAATTATCAGCAAGTTCCAATACGGCAATGGTCGCACCAGGATCTTTTAGCACATTAGGATGTCCTTCAGCGATCTCGGTTAATACAGCTTTCGCCTGCTTGATATCGGCATCGTAGCTAACACCAATCACTAAATCGATACGTCGTGTCGGCTTAGTCGAGTAGTTTGTAATAGCCGAGCCAACAACCGCAGAGTTAGGTAAGATAATTTGCTTGTTATCGCCTGAACGAATGAAGGTAGAGAATAATTTAATTTCTTCTACGACACCTGCCGCACCACCTGCTTCAATGAAATCACCTGATTTGAACGGGCGAAATGCAATAATTAACACGCCAGAAGCAAAATTAGACAATGATCCCTGTAGTGCTAAACCGATAGCTAAACCCGCCGCACCAATAACTGCGATGAAGGACGCAGTTTGGATACCAACTTGTCCAAGCGCAGCAATAATAACCACCAGCATTAACATGCCATAGACGATGTTTTGTACGAAACCGACAATGATCGGATCAAGTTCTTTCTTGTTCATCAATTTGCCAACAAGCTTGCTAATGAGTTTAGCAACCTTAGAGCCAATCCAAAAAATAACGATAGCCAATGCAAACGCGATAGCGTAATTGATTAACATGCCAGAATGGTCGTTATACCATTGTTGAATCATTTCCATAATTTAGTCCTTGTCTATTTGAAGTTGTCAATAAAATGACAGTTAACTAATGATACCCAAAAAACTTTAAAACTCTAATAAAAAATGTAAATTTAATAAAAAAAATGAAGTAGTAAACAATTATATAACTGCATAATTCAAATTAAGTTTAGATTAAGCTGAGGGCGTAAAAAAGGCGCTGAAGTAAGCGCCTTTTAGATGATTTATGACTTAAAAGTTAAAGAACTTTCGCATCTAACTCGCCAGATACATAACGTAAATACATCTGTTCTAAGGTTAACGGCTGAATTTTACTCGCCATGCCAACACAACCAAACGCTTCATAACGTTCGATACAAATTTGTTCCATCGCTTTTTGAGCCACCGAGAAAAATTTACGTGGGTCAAACTCAGACGGTTTTTCCGCCATGAAACGACGAATTGCGCCGGTCGAAGCAAGACGTAAATCAGTATCGATGTTGACCTTACGTACACCAAACTTAATGCCTTTGACGATTTCTTCCACAGGAACACCATAAGTTTCTGGGATCTCGCCGCCAAACTCATTAATAACCGCGAGCCATTCTTGTGGCACTGAAGATGAGCCGTGCATCACCAAATGAGTCTCGGGAATACGTGCATGAATAGCCTTAATACGGTCAATCGCTAAAATGTCACCGGTAGGTTTACGGGTAAACTTATAAGCACCATGAGAAGTACCGATAGCAATAGCTAATGCATCACAATTAGTCGCCTTAACGAAGCTCGCTGCTTCATCAGGACTGGTTAGCATCTGATCATGACTTAGGATACCTTCCGCGCCAACACCATCTTCTTCACCGGCCATTCCTGTCTCTAGTGAACCTAGACAACCGATTTCACCTTCAACAGAAACACCACAGGCGTGAGAAAACGCAACAGTACGTTGTGTAACATCAACATTATAGTCGTAGCTAGATGGGGTTTTACCATCAGCCATCAATGAACCATCCATCATTACCGATGAGAAGCCCAATTGAATTGAACGTTGACAGACATCAGGATCTGTACCGTGATCTTGGTGAATACACACTGGAATATGTGGGAACTCTTCAATCGCAGCGTTCATCAATGCCTTTAAGAAAGGCGCACCAGCATACTTACGAGCACCAGCAGATGCTTGCACAATAACCGGGCTATTGGTGTGATCTGCCGCTTCCATGATCGCGCGCATTTGCTCAAGATTATTTACGTTAAACGCTGGAATACCGTAGCTGTGTTCTGCAGCATGATCCAAAAGTTGACGCAATGAAATTAAAGCCATGTTGTTTCTTCCTGTCACTAATAGTAATTTAAATGGGCTAAGTACCCTAATAAGAACAGCAGTGCATGTGTACCCGACTGCACGACTGCTCAGAAATCGTTTTATTTTAGTCTAAATTAAGAGGCGCTGCTAGCACGCTGCTCTAGAATTTCTACCGCAGGTAATATTTTACCTTCTAAGAACTCCAAGAATGCACCGCCACCGGTTGAGATGTACGACACATCTTTTGCGATATCGTATTTATCAACGGCAGCTAATGTATCACCGCCACCAGCAATCGAGAATGCATTACTTTTCGCAATCGCACGGGCAATCGTCTCAGTACCACTACCAAACTGGTCAAACTCAAATACACCTACCGGACCATTCCATACGATGGTGCCCGCATTCATGATAATGTCACTAAGTGCTGCCGCTGACTCTGGACCAATATCAAAAATCATTTCATTGTCATTAACCTGATCTACAGGCTTTAACGTTGCAGTCGCACTCTGTGCAAACTCAGTCGCGACAACCACATCAGTCGGTACCGGAATACTGCCGCCTTTGGCTTGTGCATCATTGGTCAATTGCTGTGCTTTTTTAACTAAATCAGCTTCATAAAGTGATTTACCCACTTGATGATCTGCCGCTGCTATAAACGTATTGGCAATACCGCCGCCGACCACAAGCTGATCAACAACTTTAGCTAAACTCTCTAAGACGGTTAGTTTGGTTGACACTTTCGATCCGCCAACAATGGCAACCATTGGGCGTGCTGGGTTATCAAGTGCCTTCGCTAAGGCTTCTAGCTCACCCGACAGTAACGGTCCAGCACAAGCTACTGGCGCAAATTTAGCCACGCCATGCGTCGATGCTTGCGCGCGATGTGCGGTGCCAAAGGCATCCATCACGAAAATATCACACAATGCTGCCAATTTCTTCGCCAAGCCGTCATCATTTTTCTTTTCGCCCGCGTTAAAGCGCACGTTTTCAAAAATCACTAACTCGCCCGCAGCAACACTAACACCATCGAGGTAGTCGGTGACCAAACGAACATTAACCTCTAGTGCATCATTGAGGTAATCGACCACAGGAGCGAGTGAAAACTCTGCGGCAAACTCGCCTTCTGTAGGGCGGCCAAGGTGTGACATAACCATCACAGCAGCACCCTGCTCGAGCGCTAATTTAATGGTCGGCAATGCCGCACGCAGGCGCGCATCAGAAGTCACTTTGCCATCTTTTACTGGTACATTTAGATCTTCACGGATCAGGACACGTTTATTCTCTAGCGCCAAATCACCCATTTTAATCACAGACATTAAACTATCCTTAAAATTTTATTAAATAAATTAACTTGCGCGGCTCATCGCCAGGCAGGTATCTAACATTCTATTGGCAAAGCCCCACTCGTTATCACACCACAGCAATAACTTCACTAGGTGCCCATCGCTAACGCGTGTTTGCGTGCCATCGACAATACTCGAATGAGGATCATGGTTAAAGTCACATGACACCAACGGCGCAGTCGTAAAGTCGAGCACATGACCTAGACCGTTATTGGCCTCAGACTCAAGCATCTTGTTTACAATATCAATATTAACCCGTTCCTCTAACGTCACCGACAGATCCATCGCCGTAACATTAATGGTGGGAACGCGTACCGAGATTGCTTCCATCTTACCTTTAAGATTGGGCAAGATACGTTCAATACCTTGGGCTAATTTCGTGTCTACCGGAATAATTGACTGTGAGGCGGCACGCGTTCGACGCAAATCACTGTGATAGGCATCGATCACCGGCTGGTCGTTCATCGATGAATGAATCGTAGTAATGGTGCCACCTTTAATCTTAAAGGCTCGATCTAGAGCTTTAATCACCGGCACCACACAATTAGTGGTACACGACCCATTAGACACAATCACATCGTCTTTAGTGAGCAACGAATCGTTAACGCCATAGATCACAGTTTTATCAACATCTGAGGCGGCGGGTTGGCTGAATAGCACTTTACCTGCACCAGCATCAATATGTTGCTTAGCATCGGCGCGGCTACTAAAAACGCCACTACATTCAAGCACGATATCGATATCTAGCTCTTGCCACGGAAGTTCACTCGGCTTGGCGATATGCAATAGTTTGATCCGATCATCGCTAATCACTAAACAATCATCGTCAATTGCTACCGGCAGCATAAAGCGGCCGTGGGTACTGTCGTATTTAGTGAGATGCGCAATAGCTTGTGGCTCAGCCAACTCATTGATGGCAACAACATCTATTTGCTCACAATAATTTTGCTCATAAAAAGCGCGCAGGACACTGCGACCGATCCGGCCATAACCATTGATAGCAACACGTATTCTAGACATTCACAAACTCTTTACTAGGACGCCAATATGGCAAAAAGAAGGCCGCTGAGTAAGCGGCCTTCTTATTATTTGTCGTATTTACAATACCGACTTAGCAACGTTAACCACGTTGTCGATCGTAAAGCCAAAGTGCTTAAATAAGTCACCTGCTGGCGCTGATTCACCAAAGGTTGTCATACCGACGACCTTACCGTTAAGGCCAACGTATTTATACCAGTAATCTGCGATACCCGCTTCAACGGCAACACGTGCACTAACAGCGCTCGGTAATACCGATTCTTTATAGCTTGCATCTTGCGCTTCAAAGACGTCAGTAGCTGGCATTGAAACAACACGAACCTTAATACCGTCATTCGTTAACTGCTGTGCAGAATCAACCGCTAGTCCAACTTCAGAACCGGTCGCAATCAAGATTAACTGCGGTTGGCCTTCACAATCAACGAGCGTGTAACCACCGCGAGCGGCATTTTGCAGTTGCTGCTCGTCACGCGCTTGACCAGGAAGATTCTGACGAGAGAAGATAAGCGTTGTTGGGCCATCTTTACGCTCAACAGCATGACGCCAAGCAATTGCAGATTCTACTTCGTCACATGGACGCCATGTTGACATGTTTGGCGTTAAGCGTAGTGAAGCAATTTGCTCTACTGGTTGGTGCGTTGGACCATCTTCGCCTAGACCAATTGAATCGTGAGTATAGACGAATATTGATGGTTGCCCCATCAGCGCCGCCATGCGCAGTGCATTACGTGCATATTCCATAAACATTAGGAACGTAGCGCCGTATGGCTTAAAGCCGCCGTGTAATACTAAACCATTCATAATCGCTGACATGCCAAACTCACGCACACCATAGTGTAGGTAGTTACCAGAAGCGTCATCGCTAGTAATAGCCTTTGAATCAGACCACATCGTTAAGTTTGATGGCGCTAAATCCGCACTACCACCGAGCATTTCAGGAAGCAATGGACCAAATTTGTTGAGGGTATTTTGCGACGCTTTACGCGATGCTATATTACCTTGATTAGCTTGTAAGTCGCTAATGTAAGCATCAACCGTTTCTGTCCAGTTAGCCGGCATATCACCTGCTAGACGACGCTTAAGCTCACTCGCCAATGCAGGGTGTGCAGCTTGATATGCGCTAAATTTATCATTCCAAGTTGCTTCTAATTGTGCGCCTTTTTGTTTAGCATCCCAATCATTAGCAATATCCGTTGGAATTTCAAACGGTGCGTGTGACCAACCAAGGAATTCACGTGCAGCAGCGATTTCATCGGTACCTAATGGAGCACCGTGACAATCATGGCTGCCACCTTTGTTTGGTGAACCGTATCCGATAGTCGTTTTACAACAAATCAGTGTAGGACGCTTAGTGTCTTGCTGAGCTTCTTCAATCGCCGCTTTAATCGCAGCGCTATCGTGCCCATCAACATCGGCGACAACGTGCCAGCCATAAGCTTCGAAACGTTTAACCGTATCATCAGTAAACCAACCTTCAACGTTACCATCGATAGAGATACCGTTATCATCCCAAAAAGCAACCAGCTTACCAAGACCTAAAGTACCAGCGAGTGAACATGCTTCGTGAGAGATACCTTCCATTAGACAACCATCGCCTAAGAACGTGTAGGTGTAATGATCAACCACGTCATGGCCTGGTTGATTAAACTGTGCAGCTAATGTTTTTTCAGCAATTGCCATACCGACTGCGTTGGTAACACCTTGTCCTAATGGACCGGTTGTTGTTTCAACACCAGGCGCGTAGCCATATTCAGGATGGCCAGGCGTTTTAGAGCCCATTTGGCGGAAGTTTTTAAGCTCTTCAATCGGTAAATCATAGCCGGAAAGATGCAATAGAGAGTATAAAAGCATTGAACCATGACCATTAGATAAGATAAAGCGGTCACGATCATTCCAGTCTGGGTTGGCTGGGTTGTGCTTTAAAAAATCACGCCAAAGGACTTCGGCGATATCAGCCATCCCCATAGGTGCTCCTGGGTGACCTGAATTGGCTTGCTGAACAGCATCCATACTAAGGGCGCGAATAGCATTAGCTAATTCTTTACGTGACGGCATAAAAACTCCTGACTAGTAGATTTATTTAACCCTCGTCTGAATTGCGCAACACAGGCGATTCAATGACTGGGCTATACGATTATTTTATCGCGCACATTGTCTACGAATTTGCACTTTTTTACAATCAAAAACTCCCCAATAAGGCCGATTAACAGCCATCATCAACATCCCGTAATAAGCCATGCTATCGTCCAGCAACTTTTTAGATAGAATAGGCACCTGAACTAGCAGAGAATTAAGCGCGAAGCCGAAATGAGAAAGACTATCTTTAGATTAATGCAAGTCAGTTAAGGAATATGCTAACTGTGAAACGCGGAAATCCCGCCCTTTATCGCCTTAAATTACGAATTGACCAATGGAAAAATCAGGGAAGATTTTTTAGTGTTTGCCGCAGGTGACTGCATGGATGCAGGAATTAGAGCGACGCAGGATGCCAAAGCCGGGACGCGGATCAAATACGGTATTGAATAGACAATTTATCATTTAAGATCAGCGATAAAATAGCGGGTCGCCTTTGCAAATAACGTCCCTGTCATTTGTCTTTCGGACCAGCTAAAGCTGTCTTAAATTTTTCCCGAAAATTTAATCTTTGGGGGACCTTATCTTTGTATCGCGAAGCACAAATTGGTCCGGAATCAATTTGAACAGCCAAAGGCTGGCCCGTAGGGTGAAATACATGGATGTATTTCATAAAGAAAGGCATCTGGTGTGCGTGGATAGAACGTCATTAAAAATGATGAAGCCTAAAAGCACATCACAAAATCCACTGGAGTATAATTTTCGCTTAACTGACTAACATTCTATCTTTAGCTAGTCATTTAGACGATTTTCCCCTAAAGTACGCTCAAAGACTATTCACACTTCGAATTTAGGATCCCATGCGCACCGCTTGCCTTACGTTACTGACATACCTTCGAAGCGCACTAATTATTTTACTCTTTTTGGGCTTAGGCAAAGGAATAACCGCGCTCAGCGGCCTGCCCATTCCCGGGTCGATTATCGGCTTATTACTCCTCTTTACCGCGCTAACCCTTCGTGTCGTCAACTATCAAACATTGCTGCCCACTGCTAATTTATTGCTCCGTTACATGACGCTATTTTTTGTTCCCGTCGGCGTTGGGCTCTTACAATATGGAGATTTACTGTCGCAATATTGGCTGGCTATTGGACTAAGCAGCGTGATTGGCACCTTCACCGTACTTCTGACCACCGGTTGGGTTTATCAAAGGCTCGCTAAATGATCTATTTCTATACCATAGCCACGGTGGTGGTATTTTTATTGTTAAAGAAGCTGTTGGCACCGATTCGTAGTCCACTGGCTAACCCACTGCTATGGAGTATCGCCTTTTTTATGCTGCTGTTTAGTCTTAGTCACTTAAACTTTCAGCACTATCAAGATGCTAATCAGCTGTTTATTTGGCTATTAGAGCCAGCGGTTGTCGCACTTGCGCTACCACTGTTTAATCAAGTGACTCAGATACGAAACCAGCTAAAGCCAATTCTAATCAGTTGTAGCATTGGGGTCATCGTGGCCATGAGCTCTGGACTGGCCATTGCGTACGCCTTTACCAGTGACAAGCAGCTATTGTTATCATTACTGCCAAAATCGGTGACCAGCCCAATCGCGATGGCTATTGCACAGCAGACGGGCGGGCTAGCCTCGTTAAGCGCCGCGGTCGTTATTGCGGTCGGATTACTTGGCGCGCTCTGCGGCTTTAGCGTACTGAAATGGGCCAAAATCACTAACCTTCAGGCACAAGGTATCGCGATGGGCTGTAGCGCGCACGCGATCGGTACGGCCAAAGCGATTGAAACAGGTAAAGAACAAGGTGCATTTAGTTCATTGGCATTGGTTATCAGTGGTATTTTAACCGCGGTACTAGCACCTATTTTTGCCATGATAATTCAGTCTTTATAGACTATGAGCAATCGGATATTCCGGTAACAAAACCTGTTAGCCATAGACTTTTCGCCCTGTATTATCGAGGAAAACGCGAGTATAATAACCTCGCGCATCAAGAACAGTGATCATGGGTATACGATTAAAACGTGCCCCAAACCGACAATTTGTAGTTAGGCTTGTGAATTCGCTCAGACACTTGTTTTCCGTCATAATCACCACCACGATCTTTATCAAAGAAGGTGCGCGTTCTAGTAAACTCCCCCGTATTGGCATTGATCACTTCTAACTGAACCTTAAGACCCGCGAAGTACGTAGTTTCAACGAACAATCGAATGCGATCGTTCCCCGCGAACGTAGTGAGTTCATCGACGTAATAAGCGGTGTCGATAAAGTGATTGTAATATTCACCACCCCAAGACAACTTATGCTCGGGGAAATCTTGGCGAAATTTAACTTTTAAATTATGGGGTAGGTAATAACTTGTTTTACGATGACCACCAATAATTGAGTCGAAAAACTTAGTGTCGCGGTAGTCATAGCTAATTTCGATTAGCCCATTGTCTAAGATGCTATCAATTGGCAGGTTGATGTTGGTATCAAAGCCCCACATTGTTGAGTCGCCGGCATTACCTACACCGACATTATTACCATCATCATCGGAGGATAGTACAATTTCTTCCATAATGTCACTGTGCCAGTGATGATATAAATCAAACTTGATACTACCTCTTTCGCTAAAACTCCAGTCCATGGTGGCGGATATTTTTGAAACTTGCTCGGGGACTAGATCTGAATTACCAGCAATATCTCGGCCATCTTCCGCTTGGTTACTCGCCGCAAAATCATTGAAATTTAGCTGCCCTACCGTATGTTGAGCCTCAAGTGACAACGTTAAGTCGTTGCTGTATTGATAATTGGCCGCTAAGCGGGGCTTTAAGAAATCGAAGCTTTGTTTCTTAGCGTTTCCACCGCTAACTTCAATTTGCGAGAATTCAGCGGTTAAGCCGCCCTCTAAACTTAGCGCATCCGTATAGCCGTACACAAAGCTCGCGAAAATTTCGCCGCGCAGCTCTTCAACGGTAACATTTGCATTATCGAGATCTTGCACTACACCATCTTCGCGATAGTCTAACGCCGCATCCAATCGATTATTAGCGAATTCAAAACCAAATTCTGGCTTAAATTTTTGTCCACCAGCATAACCATAGGTATTACGTAGGATAAATTCTTTTTGCAGCTTCTTCTGGCTATAGTTGCTGATGCTGGTCGCGATTGTATTCTCTGAGTCTTGTGAGGTATTACGATATGCGCGCTCTTCAACTTGAAACAGCCCCAAACTGTGCCATTTCCAGTCGTTAAAAGATTCAACCCAATCAACACCCACTTCAACGGTTTTAAAGGTATTGCGTTCATCAAGTTGCCATGATTTTTCAATATCAGTGTTGTCGTTAGTGTCGCGAACAAGATTACTTGACCAAGTATCTGTACCCACTCGACCATTGAGCGTTAGTTTTCCACTGTCAAAGTCGCGGTCAAACTGGGTGTTAGCAAAGGTAAATTGGCCCAACTGACTTTGTCGCTCATTCGCCACCTTTTCAACATTATCATTGGCATCATATTCTGTAACGATAGCAGTTCTCGAATTAGGCCCTTGTCCTGAATCGATATCAAACGCCGCATTCCATTGGCCAACTGTCG
>Ga0209395_1000451_pt1 | contig 60878 bp, 55 predicted proteins | sample GOMGulsemesocosm_3_FD_184635 | JGI IMG/M metagenome (GOLD analysis project Ga0209395, IMG submission 184635) | Methane-oxidizing microbial communities from mesocosms in the Gulf of Mexico - GOM9D Gulf of Mexico (SPAdes) (version 2) | ecosystem: Environmental > Aquatic > Marine > Cold seeps...
GGTAACCAGCCAGCCACACCTCGGCACATGAGTCCTTAGCTGCGGTTGCTCCCTTCCGGGCCTGGCCGAGTTCACTAAGTATCATTGCGAGGGGACCAACTAGTCACCGAGGCGCATTATCTATGATATTGGGCAGGTGTTGCAAGAACTTTTCTTGAATATCTTATCGTTAGCTTAATTAAGCGCCAGTTCAGTTGGAATTGATTAAATTCTACATCGCTGCATCGGGTTTTAATTGCAAAGAAATGTAAAATCTGTATTACACTTAATTGGCTTCTTTGCCTAGTGCCGTTGTAGAGAATCAAATTAATAACTATTAATCCATGGAGCATTATATGCGTACATCAATTTCAAAACTCAGCAGCCTACTTATCGCCGGTGCTATTAGTAGTGCACTTTGTCTAAGTCCATTAGCCCAAGCGACCCCAATGGCGTCAGATAAAGATAAAGTCACCAAAGTAGATAAGAAAGCGAAAAGCAAACTCAGCAAAACAAAAGCTAAGACGAAGTCTAAAGCTGAGTCTAAGAGTAAATCGAAAGTAAAATCTAAAAGCAAAGTCGCGGTCAATAAAAGCAAAGCACGGATCAATATAAATACGGCGACCGAAAAAGAATTAGCGGCTCTTAAAGGCATTGGTAAGAAGAAAGCCAAGGCGATTGTCGCATACCGTAAGAAAAACGGTAAGTTTAAATCAGCTGCTGACTTAAAGAAGGTTAAGGGCGTTGGAGAGAAGTTGGTCGCTAAGAATAAAAGTCAAATAATGCTTAGCGGTAAGACGGTAATACCGGCAACAAAGAAGCTGAAGAAAAAGGCTAAAGACTCGAAGAAAAAAACTAATGCAACAGCAAAGGTAAAATCGAAGAAAGCTAAAGTAGATGCGAAAAAGAAATAGTTAATATTGGAGAACGCAGCGCGAGCAATCGCTCGCGCTATTTTTACTGCTCAAACTCTTTAAGAATCAAATCACTCAATAACTGCCCTGCTCGCCCCAGCGGACGCTCAGATGAATGCACTAATTTAGGGGTGAATATATGTGATGAGCCGCCAATAAAGTCCAATTCAACTAAGGTTTTATCAGCCAATTCGTGTTCAATCAAATAGTCCGGCACCCAGCCAAAACCAAGCCCCATAATAATTGAATTTTTCTTCGCAATAAAGCCGTTCAAGTAAAATACTCGCTCGCCACCAAATTGCAGATCATCTTGAAACTGTCGATCATCAAGTCCTGAATCGGCGATCGTTAGTTCGATATGTTCGTGCAGCGTTTTAAGCTCAATATTGTTCAATGTAGCCAATGGATGATCATTAGCCACCACAAGTCGTGAGCACATTGATGTAAGCGGCTTAGCATTTAAATACGGTGTCGATTGGAAGTCTTTAACCAGCATTAAGTCGGCCGAATTTTTCTCAAAGCTACGCTGTACGCCACTAAGGAATTCAGTACGTAATTGCACTCGTGTTGACACATCCATCTGCGATAATTGCTTTAACGCGCGCATCACAGGCTCCATCGGCAGTGCGCCATCGATAACAATCTCTAAACGCGGCTCCCAGCCCTGACTGAATCGTTCGGCGAGTACCTCAAGATTGTGTGCCTGCTGCAGCAGTTTGCGGCCTTCGGTTAAGATTGCATTACCTTCTGCCGTCAGCTCAGCTCGATATTTACTGCGGTCAAATAAAGCAATACCGAGATGTTGCTCTAATTTTTTTATTTGGTAGCTGATCGCCGATTGTGCTCTATTTAACTGGTCTGCAGCTTTAGCAAAGCTGCCTAAACGAACAATTAAATCTAATATTTTTAATGTTTCAATGTCTAATCGCATTACACTATCTACTTTTTGAATCATAACCAATGAAGATGATTACATTTGTCGAACAAGTTTACGCTTGCACTCTGTAAATAACAATGGAAAAGAGCTAATTACTCATTGGCGCGCGAGCACAATATCAAAATTACAACAAGAGTGTAACGCTATGACAGATATTAATAACATTTAGCGAACGAGAAATCTTTTATGCTTAAATATTTAACTAGATATATGATTTAATTCTAGTGATGAGCTTAGTGTCTACAGGAAACATTAGCTCACGCGCACTTCATCGATCGGCGTCTTCCACCAAAACACGCTCGGCGTGCCAGATGACTTGGTTCCTGCCGCGCTTTTTGGCTTCGTACAATGCGATATCCGCGTTATTGATCATTTCTTGCAGAGAAACGTCAGCGTGCAGGGCATCTGATATGCCGACACTGACAGTACATTGAACATGTGTGTTCCTTTGGTTAAAAATAAATTCTTCAATGTCTTGTCTGAAAGATTCCATTAGCTTTCTAATGTTTCTTCGCTCTAAGTGAGGGATCAAAATGATAAACTCTTCGCCGCCATAACGGGCTACAGTCATGTTCACGAACCAAAAATTTAATTTCACCGCTAATTCGATAAGCACCTGATCACCAACATCATGGCCGAACGTATCATTTATATTCTTAAAGAGGTCAATATCGAGCAGGCACACGGTTAAGCGCGTATCGTCAACGATCGCATTACGGTGGGCGGTATTCGCCTCATTAAAGAAGTATCGTCGGTTATATAGGTTCGTTAGATAATCTCGGTTGGCCGCATCACGGATCTTGGCAACCATTTGCACCTGCTCTACCGCAGTCAATATACGCCATTGAAACTCTTCTTGGATAAAAGGAGTCATTAGGAAGTCATTGGCGCCATGTTTAATAAATCGCGCCGATAAAGTCAGATCACTCGATGAGGACAAGCCAATGATCGGAAAGTCTTCCCGTGAACGTTTCTGCCTGATCCGCCTGATAAGTTCTATTCCATTAACCTTGGGCATATTATAATCAGTGATTAATAATCCGATATCCTTATTATCCTCCAATGTTAGCAAGGCCTCTTCACCATCTTTTGCCTCGATGACTTTATAGAGCAATTTTTTCAACTGTGCCGAGATATAACTACGAAGGGTTTTAGAATCATCGGCCACGAGCACGCTAATATCACGATTTCGAATGAGTTGATTGACAAGATTGACGGCCGTAATGTAGGAGTCCCTATTTTCTTTGTAGATATAGTCAAGGACCCCCATCGTCAGCATGTGACTGCGCAAATCTTCATTTAGCGAGGCAGTTAGAACGATCGTTGATATGCCTTGAGCCAGCACATATTCAACGACTTCACCATTGGGTGCATCGGGTAAGTGTAAGTCACATAATGCCAAGAAATAATCATTACTAGCGATCATTTCTTTGGCTTGTGCAAAATTTTCTGCAAATTCAAATTCACAATTAAGACGTTCCGTCGCAACGTGCTTAATTACTTTTCGAATGAGAAAACTATCTTCAACAATTAATAGCTTGGCCATTATAAGTAGTAAAAATCCCTTTAAACATTTTATTCTACCATATATGGTCTACGCAAAAAGATAAAGTAATTGCTTAAGAAAAATATTCAACCTGAGCTTGTTCAAGTGCCACAACCTGGCCTTCGTTAAGGTCGCTCGGCAGTGATATAGGCCCAATACGCTCACGATGCAAATTAACGACATGATTGCCAACAGCTGCAAACATTCTTTTAACTTGGTGATATTTTCCTTCGCTGATCGTTAACCGTGCCTGTGTCTGCGCGACGATTTCCAACGTAGCAGGCTTGGTTAACCCTGTTTCATTGTTAAGCGCAATACCTTGCTTAAATATTTCAATAAGGCCTTCATTAAGTGGCTCAGTAACTTCCACCAGATATACTTTTTCGCAATCACGACGTGGCGAGGTAACCCGATGAGACCATTGACCATCATTGGTTAGCAATACTAAGCCCGTGGTATCTTTGTCTAGGCGACCTGCAATGTGCAGTTGGCCGCGTAGGTCCTCGTCAACCAAGTTGAGCACGCTAACACCATCTTCTTCAACCGTCGAACAGACATAATCTTTCGGCTTATTAAGCATAAAGTACAATGCACCAATTTCACTGATCGTGACGCCATTAAGCGTTACCTGTTGAGTCTTTATTTTTAAGTCCCCTTTCTTTATTTCAATACCATCGACGAGTACATCGCCTCGGTGTAGGGCGCGTTTCGCTTCTTTACGGCTAAGTTGAGTGTTTTCACTAAGGAATCGGTCGAGTCTCATATTTATTACCAATTAAAAAAGGCTACCGAGCATACTCGATAGCCTCTTATGTTTAAAAATTAACGATTATAGATGTTCAATCACTAAACAGCCTGCTGAATAACCAGCACCAAACGAACAGATAATAGCTTTGTCACCAGCGACCATATCGTCATGATGGCGATGGAAGGCGATGATCGAGCCAGCAGATGCCGTGTTTGCAAATTCATTGAGGATGATTGGCGCTTCGTCACCAACAGGGTCTCGGCCCAGCACTTTACGTGCGACAAAGGTATTCATATTGATGTTAGCTTGATGCAAGAAGAGACGCTTTAAATCGCTTGCTTCGATGTTGCATTTTTTCATCTGCTCATCGATCAAGGCATAAACCATTGGCAAAACTTCTTTAAATACTTTACGTCCGTGTTGCACAAACATCTTGTCATTATCATCTTGAGTCGCCTCATCACAATGATTAAGATGACCAAAGTTACTTCTAATATTGTTAGAGAACGTAGTCATTGGCTTTTGCGCCAAAATTTTGAATTGATGTTTAGCGGTCGCGGTTTCTTCTTTTTCAACGATAACAGCGGTCGCCACATCACCGAAAATAAAGTGACTATCACGATCACGATAGTTAATTTGTGGCGAAGTGATCTCAGGGCTAATCACTAACACGGTTTTGGCCGTTCCGCCAAGTAATGCATTTGACGCGCTCATGATCCCAAAGGTTGCCGATGAACAAGCGACTAGCATGTCATAAGCCCAACCACTGGCCCCTAACTGCTGTTGCACCTCGATGGCGATTGCCGGGTAGGCACGTTCGGTATACGAACAGGCGACAATGATTAGATCAATGTCATCCTTGGTTTTATTCGCCGCCGCCATCGCTTGTTTGGCTGCCGAAATTGCCATTTCTGCCTGAATAGACACTTCGCCGTTATCACGCTGAGGGATCAAAGGCTTCATAACATTGGTGTCTAGCACGCCTTCTTTTGACATCACATAGCGATTTTCAATACCTGACGCTTTCTTAATGAATTCACTGCTTGACGGCTTTAGTGCGTCCAGTTCACCGGCGTCAATCGCGGCACTATGCTCTAGGTTGAACTTTTCAACATAGGCATTAAATGCATTAACTAACTCATCGTTTGAGATGCTATATGGTGGGGTGTAAAGCCCGGTGCCGCTTAGTACTATTGACATTTATTCTCCGATTCTATCCGTTCAACCGCAGCTTCGTGCTGCACTTGCTCATTTATGTTGTCTAGGGTTTCTTTATATTTAAGGCTCAAGTCGATAACAACGGTCGCCGAAATCTTATCTTGGATAGCTTGACGATTAGCGTCCCAATAGATTTGAACGAAGCCTAATAGGCCCGTTGCTAACCCAGCACCATAGCCACCATATCGACCAAAAGACTCCCACAGGGTAATTTTACTGTTGTTTAGTTGAATTACTCTGATATTGAGCAGCATTTTACCGAAAGTTTGTCCATTAAACCATGAGGTAAAGCAACTAAAATAAATAGCAGCGAAACCAAAGCCTAATCCGAGGTCTTCGATAAGCCCCATTAGCCATTTAAGAGGAGAGAATGAGTGGGGTTCTCTACGTTGTGAGGACTTTGGTTCTTCATGTTGTTGATTGTCATCGTTCTCATTTAGGAGAACCACGGGCGCTTGTTCGGTTAAGGACTCTTTATCCGTTAAGGACTCTTTTCTCGTCAGCTGTTGCGCAAGCTCTATTTGTGACCATTTCTTTAGTTCACTTATCTGCTGCGATGACAGCGACTTATCTGTAGCGACCTCATCGATTAGCTCGCTTAAATCCTCCACACTGGGTGGGTTGTCGGTGGCCAATCCTAAGTCAATGAATTGCGTCAATGCCGATTTAAAACAATCGATCTCGTTACATTTATTTACTTGATATAACAAAGCGCCAATCTCAAAGACTTCACTTAACCCAGCCTCACCCATCGGGTCGTCGGCACCTTCGTGTTGAGTTGGTTGGTTTATTTTCATGGTCACAAACCACACGCTAGCAACTACAATCAATAAACTTGCTCCGCGCAACAGCCATACTCCGAGCTTACCAAATCGCTCAAAGTCGTTAAATACCGACGACTTATATACGACCCACAAGCACAATAAGAAGAGCCCTAGCCCAACATCTCCCATCGATGTGAGTAGCGCGATCACCGATAGATCGCACGCCATCGCCACGCCCCGACGCCAAGGACGTGCTAACGGCAAGTTCATTACAGTAGGAGCCGGCGCAAACGCGACGGGGGTAATGCGGTCTTTAGTATCAGTCATAACAGAATTAGACTCAAAAATTAAATAACAAGCGTAATACCAGCACTTTAATCAATCAGAGGGCAAGCAGTCAAGTAAGCAGGACTTAATAAGCCTTTGTGACTACAACTCAATATCTGTATGGTCTTTTAGGCCGTATAATTCTTCAACGAGTCTGCTGTAGCAGTCCAATGATGGCATATTCAGCTCCCGGCGACGTTCATCGACGCTATCAGGATCCCTAATGGATTTAAATACAACCTTGGCGTCTATCACATCAAACTGTGTGCCGTAACGCTGTGGTTTGCCTAGTCGGATTAATATGCGATCGGTCAACAAAGCGAGCTGCTGTCCGCTTATAGCCTCACTATGTTGAAATGAGCGTTTAAGATAGGGCAACATTGACTGTTGAAAGGTTACATCGGGGGAATGTTGAATGATAACAAAGGCTGCCGCGACTCCGTCAACGCCAACCATCGATTTATTAACCCAGCCAAACCGCTGGACGATCTCTTTTAAACGCTGAGAGTGTTGTCGATCGGCGCGGCTTATTTCGTCTCGCGAGGCTTGCGGTAGTTTGTCAAAGCCCACACTCAGACCAACTTTTCTAAGCGTTTGGTCAAGTGTTTGCATGGCGATTAACTCGCGCTGTAACGACTCATTAAACTGCGCACTAATGGGCAATGAAACGAGCACAACAATAGTAATGATAATGTAGCGCATCGCCGCCTCCTCTATAGCGTTCCTAAACAATTATAGCGTGGGCAAGCGATGCGCCGAACATTTATCGTGTAATTGCTATTATCGCAGCGCCTTAATCGCCTCTTCCAAGCCGGACATGGTCATCGGATACATGTTTCCATCCACCAGCTCGCCGAGATAGTCGATACTCACAGTATATTGCCAATGTTGTTGCTGGATAGGATTAAGCCACACGATATTGTCGAAGTGATTCGTGAGCCTACGCATCCATGTTTCGCCCGACTCTTCATTCCAATGCTCGACACTGCCGCCTGGGTAACTGATTTCATAGGGACCCATCGAGGCATCACCGACAAAGATCACCTTGTAATCACTGGCGTAAGTACGAATAACTTCCCAGACTTCTTTCTTATCAATATGGCGACGACCGTTGTCCCGCCACACCGACTCATAAACACAGTTATGAAAGTAGAAATACTCGAGGTGTTTAAATTCACCTTTGGCGGCGCTAAACAATTGCTCCATTTGCTCGATATAGGGATCCATCGAACCACCAACATCGAAAAACATCAGCACTTTAACCGCGTTGTGACGTTCAGCAACCATCTTAATGTCGAGATAGCCGGCATTATTCGCGGTCGCCTTTATCGTACCATCGAGATCGAGCTGGTCTTGCGCGCCGCTACGAGCAAATTTACGCAGGCGGCGCAAAGCCACCTGCATGTTGCGAGTCCCTAAGAGTTGGTCATCACTGAGATTGGCATATTGACGCTTGTCCCACACCTTCGCGGCACGGTTGTGGCGATTGCCGTCTTGCCCAATTCGCACCCCTTGTGGATTATAACCATAGGCACCAAACGGCGAAGTTCCCCCCGTGCCGACCCATTTATTGCCCCCTTGATGGCGTTTTTCCTGCTCTTTAAGCCGTTGCTGCAAGGTATCGAGTAATTCATCGAGTGATCCAAGGGCGTCGAGCTTCGCTTTTTCATCCTCCGACAAAAACTTCTCTATCTCTTTACGCAGCCAATCATTAGGAATGTCTTTATCAAATAAATCGATGGCGCTTATGCCCTTAAAATACTCAGCAAAGGCGCGATCAAACTTATCAAAATGCACTTCATCTTTAACCATGATCATCCGCGATAGCTGATAAAACTTATCAATATCGGCGAAGATGACCTGCTTTTCTAACGCATTAATTAAATCGAGCAACTCGCGCACACTGACCTTAAGTTGGTGTTTGCGCAAGGTCGAGAAAAAATCAATCAGCATGCTATTGCTGCCTGCGCGCTAGAAACGCTATTTTCTCAAACAAGCTCATATCTTGTTCATTCTTAAGCAGCGCACCATACAACGGCATAATCGATTTGTCATGTTGGCTATCGCGTAGCACTTCTGGCGCAATATCTTCCGCCAGTAATAGCTTAAGCCAATCGAGTAATTCAGAAGTTGATGGTTTTTTCTTGATGCCACTAACATTACGCATCTCGAAGAAACGAACCAATGCTTGTTCTAATAGCTTAGGCTTGATGTTGGGGAAATGAACATCGACAATTTGTTGCATCTGCGCACTATCAGGGAATTGAATGTAATGGAAAAAACAGCGACGCAGGAAGGCGTCTGGTAAATCTTTTTCATTGTTGGAAGTAATGATCACAATAGGACGCACTTTAGCTTTAACGGTTTGCTGCGTCTCATAGACAAAGAACTCCATCTTATCGAGCTCTTGCAATAAGTCATTGGGGAATTCAATATCCGCTTTATCAATCTCATCGATTAACAATATAGGTCGCACTTCACTCTCGAACGCCTGCCACATCTTACCTTTAACAATATAATTGGCAATATCCATCACCTTGTCGTCGCCCAACTGCGAATCACGCAGGCGTGATACAGCATCATATTCATACAACCCTTGCTGCGCTTTAGTGGTCGATTTAATGTGCCATTGGATCAGCGGCGCGTTTAACGATTGTGCTAACTCTTGAGCGAGCATCGTTTTACCGGTGCCGGGCTCTCCTTTAATTAATAGTGGACGTTCTAAGGTTATTGCGGCTTCAACCGCTAGTTTTAGTTCTTCACTAACGACATAATTATCGGTGGTATCAAATGACATGGTGTAATTCTTTTAAAGTTTAAACAGATGTTTTAACCCTACCATAAGTTGGCCCTGCTCCTTCCATCACATTTGGAATAAGAACTTAGTTTTTTATTACATAACGATATAACAAAATGTCACTTCACTTTCCTTTCTAAATAGGTAAGCTAACTAACATTAACATTACTACCCAATATAATTGTCACAGGACTAGCCCTGTGATCACAGTACAGAGGAACAATCATGGCTAACATCGCACAAGATAATTCATTAACTGTTGGCAATACGCCGTTAGTTCGCTTAAACAAAGTGTCGAATGGCAATGTCATTGCTAAAGTAGAAAGTCGCAATCCTAGCTTTAGCGTTAAGTGCCGTATCGGTGCCAACATGATTTGGGATGCTGAAAAAACAGGCGTCTTAACGAAAGAAAAAGAGCTTATCGAGCCGACCAGTGGCAACACGGGTATCGCACTCGCATTTGTTGCTTCAGCACGTGGTTACAAGTTAACCCTAACGATGCCAGACACCATGAGCCTAGAGCGTCGTAAACTGCTTAAAGCTCTTGGCGCAAATTTAGTGCTCACAGAAGGTGCTAAAGGCATGGGCGGCGCAATCGCCAAGGCACAAGAAATTAAAGACTCTGATCCTGAAAAGTTCGTATTACTGCAACAGTTTGAGAATCCAGCGAATCCACAAATTCACGAGCAAACCACAGGTCCAGAAATTTGGAATGATACCGACGGCGAAATCGATGTCTTTGTTGCTGGCGTTGGAACGGGTGGTACTATCACTGGTGTCAGTCGTTACATCAAAAATGAGCAAGGTAAAGCGATCACTACCGTCGCTGTAGAGCCAGTAAACTCACCAGTTATTACTCAAGCGAAAGCGGGTCAAGAGTTAACTCCAGGACCTCATAAAATCCAAGGCATTGGCGCTGGCTTCATTCCAGGTAACCTAGACTTAGATTTAGTCGATTTGGTTGAGCTTGTCGATAACGATGAGGCAATTGAAATGGCGCAACGTCTGATGGAAGAAGAAGGCATTCTAGCCGGTATTTCATCAGGCGCCGCAGTGATCGCCGCAAATCGCATCGCAGCACGCCCTGAGTTTGCGGGTAAGAATATTGTCGTTATTCTACCGAGCTCTGGTGAGCGTTACCTCTCTACTGCATTATTTGCCAACATTTTCACCGAAGCAGAAAATGTTCAATAACTTTGGTTATGTTAACCTTCAATGTAGCTACACACTTAATTGATTGAAAGTGTTGGTATTTGATAAAGCAAACTTGAGCAGCATGTTCTTACATGGATGTAAGACGTTAGGGTAATGCAGCCAGCTATTGCCGAGACGCTGCTCCTGAGCCCCCGCGGAAGGGTTTACGGCGATTTGCTGTTCAAGTGGCAACGCTTTAGTACAACAACCTTAGTTAAAGTTAATCAAAAGGATAAGCGTTGGCTTATCCTTTTTTTTTGCGATAAGGGTGCTAGACTAGTTGTTATCCCAATTACAAGGAGCCGTTAATTTCATGCCAAAGCAAACGTTAGCCGTACTAGCCCAAAAATTTACCATTCACAGTTTTAATGCTGATACTAAGCCGATGAATGAGATTTTTGAGCAAGATATCTATTTCTTAGGCAAGACCGATGACGAGCTCTCGGTTGTCGTCCCTTCTTCTTTAGCGCTTGATAGCCTCGATAGTGAAAGTGATTGGCGGTGCCTTGAAGTATTAGGCCCGTTAGATTTCTCACTTACCGGCATCCTATCCGGCATTGCCGGTGTCCTAGCGACGAGCAACATTAGTATCTTTGCCGTATCGACATTTGATACCGACTACATCATGGTCAAGCAAGATTGTCTCGCGTTGGCAATACGCCAGCTCGAACAGAGCGATTATCTCGTTAATCAGCCTAGCGATTAACCGCAATGACTTCACCCTCAGGCACCGTGACTACTAAACCTAAGCTGACCGTAAAAACTTTGCTTAGCCCGATTAGTGGCGAAAGTAAAAGCATTAGCGACCACGCCAATTTATTGGTGGCCAAGGGATATATGGGCAAAGGTGTTAGTGTCACGCCCGTGAGCAGTCGCATCGTTGCACCGTGTAAGGCGAAAATCATCGATATTTCGCCCACCGGTCACCATATTACACTTGGCGCGAGCAATGGCTTAGTGATTGAGCTGTTCGTTGGTGATGGTGCCATAAGTACTCATGGCATCGGCTTTACCCGCAAAGTAAAAAACGGGGACATCGTCTCGCCCAATCAAGTGTTAGTAGAACTCGACCTAATCCATTTGAACAAGACACTACCCAGTGTTGATGTGGCGATACTGGTGAGTAAGGGCGCACTAAAATTGACCCCCTACCATGGCAATGTCCGCGCCGGCGAAGACGATATAATGCAATTAATCGTTAAAGGGTAAAGTAGCTGATTATCTGGGGGATATGTGCTTTAATTAGCGCAATTTTACTAACTTGGTTTATCCCGATGTCAAACAATACGACCTTAGTCTACGGAATCAAAAACTGCGACACCATTAAAAAAGCCCTTAAGTGGCTCGACAGCAATAATATTAGTTACACCTTCCATGATTACCGTGTCGATGGCTTAGACGAAACCTTACTCGATTCATTATGCGCCGTGAGCGATCCACAACAGATGCTCAACAAACGTTCGACCAGTTTCCGCGCGCTGACCGATGAGCAAAAAACACAGCTCGATAATGACTCACTCAAGCGCTATTTTCTGGCGACTCCAACCTTAATAAAGCGTCCATTACTAATCAATGGTGATAACGCGCATCTTGGCTTTAAAGCCGACCAATATCGGGCTATCTTCAGCTAAAAGGTGAATATTGTGAGCGAACAAATTAACGATCAGGCACTGTTTGATTTAAGTTGTGATTTATTGTCCCGCCCTTCGGTGACACCTCTCGATGAAGGCTGTCAAAAATTGATGGCCAACCGGCTGAAACCTTTAGGTTTTAATATCGAGTCGTTGGTATTTGAAGACACCACCAATCTGTGGGCTCGTAAAGGAACCAAGGGGCCATTATTTTGTTTCGCCGGACACACCGATGTCGTGCCAGTGGGCAACGAAGATAAATGGGACAATCCTCCTTTCTCACCCAAACTCATTGACGGCATGCTCCATGGACGAGGCGCGGCAGATATGAAGGGAAGCATTGCCGCGATGATGATTGCTGTTGAGCGATTTACCCAACAATACCCTGATCACCACGGTTCAATCGCGTTTCTTATCACCAGCGATGAAGAAGGCCCGTTTATCAACGGTACCACGCGAGTGATTGATACCTTAGAGGCGCGTAACGAAAAAATCCAATATTGTATCGTTGGTGAACCTAGTAGCACGACTCGTTTGGGCGATATCGTTAAGAACGGCCGCCGTGGCTCGTTAACCGGTGATTTAATTGTGCATGGTAAGCAAGGGCATGTGGCCTATCCGCACTTAGCGATTAATCCAATTCATTTAGCGGCGCCGGCACTCGATGAGCTAAGCAAAACGGTATGGGATAATGGCAATGATTCATTCCCGCCCACCAGCCTGCAAATATCCAACATCAATGGTGGCACGGGTGCAGGTAATGTTATTCCTGGAGAATTAGCGGTACAGTTCAACTTACGCTATTCCACCGAGCTGACCTTTGAGAAAATCATCACCAAGGTCACTCAGATCCTGGCCAAGCATCATCTCGATTATGATATCAATTGGACTTATAATGGTCTGCCGTTTTTGACCGATGATGGTGAGTTACTCGCGTCAGTCAAGGATTCGATCAAAGAGATCACCGGCATAACAACCGATCCACAGACAAGTGGCGGCACCTCTGATGGTCGCTTTATCGCGCCAACGGGCGCTGAGTTGGTTGAATTGGGTCCGGTGAATGCGACAATCCATCAGGTCAACGAATGTGTTAAGTTTAGCGATTTAGAACAACTCACTGATGTCTACCAGCGCATTCTAGAAAAGCTATTACTAGATTAACGAGTAACCGTAAGAGCGTTTTAAATGAAGCGCTGTAAATTACAGAGATATCGGTGCATGTGAAGTAAACCGTATTTTTCATGTTTAGCCAAGGATGGCTACATTAGGGCAATGACAGGAGCGTATTGCCGAGAAGAAAAATTGAGCTTAGAGCCGTAGTGAAACCTTGTGTCTTTGACACAAGGAAGTTCGCAGACTGTGATGTATTTACAGCGAGTTTACGTAATATGTCGCGATATCTATATTATAATGCGCTTGCTGTAATAAAAAAGCCGGGGCAATAATGATATTGACCATAGACTGACAATTATTGCTAAACTAAGGTCACTAAAATTATCATTGGTTTAGCAAAAAACCACCATACGGAGCCGCCATGGACATCATCTGGGTTATCGTTATTATCGCTATCGTATTAGGCATTGTGTTATCGCAAATAGCCTTAATTAGACATTCAAATAAAGTAAAAATGCCACCGCCAAAGCCTTCAACCTACGACGACAAGTGGGATGAAGACCAAGAAAAGTGGTAACGATCACTACCAATCTAATAATAAAAGAGACCAACATGAAAAAAACGACTATTGCGCTATGCATTGCTGCGCTAACCACCTTAAGCGCCTGTGGCGATAAACCACAAACCACCACAACAACCACACAGCAAGCCACTGCAACCAAAGAACATCACACGCTGTTACCCGCGTTTAATCAGCGGTTAGATATCTATAAAGAAGTCACCTTAAACACCGATTTGTCGCACTTGTCAGCGAATCAAAAGAGCATGTTAGCCAAGCTCATCGATGCGAGCGTGGTGATGGATGATTTATTCTGGCAACAAGCCTTTGGCCAAGACAAGAGCCAATTTCTAAGCACCATAGCTAACAAGAAAGTACGCGATTTTGCCGAGATTAATTACGGACCGTGGGATCGTTTAGACGCCGATAAAGTGTTTTTAGATGGTTATAGCGAAAAACATTTGGGCGCACAATTCTACCCAAGCGATATCGACAAAGCCGAGCTCGAGAATGCCACAAGCGATGTCGATGCTAAGGGACTATATTCTGTGTTGCGCCGTGATGAAAACGGTAAACTGATTAGCATCCCCTACTCTCGTGCCTATCAAACTGAGTTGCGCCTCGCCAGCAAACTATTGCTCGAAGCTGCCGCTCTGGCCGATGACCAAGAGTTTTCTAACTACCTAACCATGCGGAGCAAGGCCTTGTTAACTGATGACTATCAAGCGTCTGACTTTGCTTGGATGGACATGAAAAACAATCCTATCGATGTGGTCATTGGACCAATAGAAACCTACGAAGATCAACTCGTCGGTTATCGTGCCTCATTTGAAGCCTATGTCTTAATTAAAGATTTAGCGTGGTCTAAGCGTCTGGCTAAATTTGCCAGCTTTCTGCCTGCACTGCAAAAAGGCTTACCGGTTGACCCTAAATTTAAAGCCGAAATGCCTGGTACCGATGCAGACTTAAATGCCTATGATGTTATTTACTACGCTGGGCACTCCAACGCCGGTGGTAAAACAATTGCGATTAACTTACCTAACGATGAAGAAGTGCAATTAGAAAAGGGAACTCGCCGTCTACAACTTAAAAACGCGATGCAGGCGAAGTTTGACCATATTCTTGATCCGATCGCCAAAGTATTAATATCGCCAGAGCAGCAAAAACATGTGACGTTCGATGCGTTCTTTGCCAACACCATGTTTCATGAAGTTGCGCATGGCTTAGGCATCAAAAATACCATTAATGATAAAGGCACCGTACGCCAAGCGCTGAAAGAACATGCTTCTGCGCTCGAAGAAGGCAAAGCCGACATTCTTGGACTCTACATGATCACCGAACTCTTTAAACGCGGCGAAATCAGTGAAGGTGTGGTCGAAGATAACTACGTGACTTTCATGGCGGGGATCTTTCGCTCAGTGCGCTTTGGCGCTAGCTCAGCGCACGGTAAGGCTAACATGGTACGCTTTAATTACTTCCAACAAGCAGGTGCTTTTGAACGCGATAGCCAAGGCTACTACAAAGTCAATATCGATAAGATGGGACAGGCGATGACCAGCCTATCAAACCTTATCTTAACGATTCAAGGCATGGGTGATTACGCGCAAGTTGATCAGTTAATCAAAGATCAGGGCATCATTAGTGCGACGCTAGCCGCCGACTTAGACAAGCTAGAACAAGCCAATATCCCTGTCGATATCATCTTTAAGCAAGGTAAAGAGGTCCTTGGGCTGTAAACCTATCCGATTAGCGCCATGTTCTTCACGGCGCTAATGTTTGTCAGCCTAGAGATCTAAAGTAACGCTTTAATATCCGCTTCTATTTTTTCAGGGGCGGTGATCGAGCTATAACGTTTAATCACCTCACCTTCCTTATTAATTAAGAACTTAGTGAAGTTCCATTTGATGCGCGTACTTCCTAAAAGACCTTTAGCGGCCTGCTTTAAGTGCGCAAATAATGGATGGGTATTGTCACCATTGACGTCAACCTTGGCAAACAATGGAAAGGTCACGCCAAAATTCAGCTCACAAAATTGTGATATCTCATCGCTATCCCCCTTTTCCTGTTGACCAAATTGATTACAAGGAAACCCGAGTACACTCAAGCCCTGCTCGCTGTAACGGCTATACAAACTTTGTAACCCCTGATACTGCTTAGTAAAGCCACACTCGCTGGCCGTGTTGACAATTAACATCACCTTGCCAGCATACTCTGACAACTTAATCTCATCACCGTTAATCGCACTAGCCGTTAAATCATATATTGGACTGCTCATCACACTCTCCTGTTAATTGCCAAATTGTGCTACCCGTGAACTTTATAGACTTTTCCACACGATCAAGCAATTACTATTTACCACGCTTTGTTAATCGCCGATAGCCTATGACTGGTATAATCAGCACAAGTGGCCAATTATTTACTGTAATTGATGGTATTACCCCTGAACTGTGGGTCGACTAATTACGTAAGGGAATTACGGTACGGTAGGACGCCCAGAATGGCGCTATGTGTTGACTCACCGCTAATGTGTTACCGCTACGGAGTTGCGGCGACACACTAGCGACAGGTGCTTATTTTATAAATTTGTTGTAAACAAACAATAAGATAAACGCGCCTGCAGTAGCGGTTAAAATGCTACCGATACTTAATGTGCCAGTAGAACCTAGACCAAAAAAGCTACCGACGAAGCCACCAACGAATGAACCAGCAATACCCAACACACCGGTCATAATAAAGCCTCCACCATCTTTACCTGGCATAAACCATTTAGCCAGCATACCGGCGATTAGCCCCAAAATAATCCACGACAAAATACCCATAACAATTCCTCTTTTTTTATTTATCTGTAAAATACAGACTTAATTATAGTTTGTGCTGAAAAATTTGTATAAGAAACAGCTGTTTTAAGCGAAAAATAAACCATACCTACCAGCTTGCTACATAAAACACGCCATTATGATGAGTAAAGAAGCACTAACGATTAAGCGTATGTAAACATTCAGCACTTTAAATGTAACATTTATTTACATTTATATCGGTTGTAGCCACGATATAAACTGACGGGCTTAACGATAACGATTAAAATAGGCCGACAAATTCACCCCTCACCCAAGAGAAATATAGATGATAAAAAGAGCTCTATATGCATCAATCATTACGGGATTGTTTAGCCAAATAGCCTTGGCCGATCAAACATCACCTGTTTTAGGGATGCATCATAAAACGCCGACGCTGGTGACATTTACCAATGCGACCATCATACAAAAACCTGGTACAACACTGACCGACGCTACGTTGATAATCAACAACGGCCATATTCAAGCGGTTGGCAAACACCTTAAGCCGGCACAAGGTTCGTTAGTCGTCGACTTGAAGGGTTACACCATCTACCCAGGCTTTATCGATAGTTATTCACAATACGGTATCGACTACACCTATCCAACCAAAAAGCAGAAAGGTCCCGTTTATCGCATCGACCGTACTGGGGGCAACGCAGCCAACGGCGCGATCCACGCGCAAATCAACTGGGTCAACCATTTTACCCCTGATAGTAAAATCGCCAAAAATTACTTGGCCAATGGTTTTACCGCGGTACAAACCGCTAAACATGACGGTTTACTACAGGGCCGCGGCACCACGGTATCGCTCGCCACTGGGATTGCCAACGATCTGATCTATCAACCATACGCCCAGCATTTTGCCTCGTTTGATAAAGGCAGCTCACCACAACGCTATCCAACATCGTTAATGGGCAGCATCGCCCTTCTGCGCCAATTTTTTTCCGATGCCAATTGGTATCAAGAGGCCTATCCGAAAGGCGTGACGGTTCAAGGTGAGAAGATTGAGTACAATGCAGCATTACAGGCCATCGCCAACATAGAGCGACAAGGCACCTTCTTTAGCACTAAAACTGAACAATCATTATTCCGTGCCGCCAAATTACTCAACAATTTTGATATTAGACCAACATTATTAGGCAGTGGTTTTGAATACGCGCGCATCGATGATATTGCACGCCTAAATGCAACAATCGTGGTGCCATTGAGTTTTGCTAAAAAGCCAACGCTTGGCGAGAGTCAAGGTCGTGATATCGACCTTGCCGATCTGCGCCATTGGGAACGTAGCCCGGGTAACTTGGCGGCCATCGCCAACACCAAATTGAATTTTGCGATCACCAGTCATGGCGTTAAAAGTGACGATTTCTTAGCAAATTTACGTCAGGCGGTTAAACACGGTTTATCGCCCAAGGCCGCGTTGGCTGCATTAACCACTACCCCCGCAAAAATAGCAGGGATCGCCGATAAAGCCGGTCAATTAAAGCCCGGCTACTACGCCGATTTCATTGTGACCAAGGGCAATCTATTTGACGATGGCGACATTGTCTCGGTCTGGACTCAGGGGCAAAAGAATAGCTTTATCGAGCAAAACCACCTGACGCTTAGCGGTGACTATGAACTAACAAGTCTACAAACCAATGAAAAACTCAGTTTGACCTTAGCGTTAACAGAAGAAAAAGCCAAGGTCACGCTCAACCAAGGTGATAAAAAACTCAAGCTTAGTCAGATAACAAAATCGGCTGATAGCGTCAGTTTTGTAGTTACCGAAGAAAAGCAAGTGATTCGCTATCGATTGTGGCAACACAGTGATGGTATCAACCTCGCGGGTCGCCAAATCGATCAAAACCAACAGCAGCAGTTAATAAGCGCGACAGCTGTTAAAGCCAAAACCGATGAGGCGAGTGACAAGGTACAAGCGATTGAATATATTGGTCAATTAACCTGGCCTAATCGCGCATTTGGTCAAAGCAAATTACCGCTACAACAAAAACTGCATCTAAGGAACGCCACGGTTTGGACTTCACAAGACGAGGGCATACTTACCAATACCGATATCCTAATCGCCAATGGTCAATTTAATAAAATTGGTAAAGATCTCGCTACACCGTCGGGCTATCGCGTGATCGATGCCACCGATAAACACATCACCGCCGGTATCATCGATGAGCATTCACATATTGCGATTTCTCGTGGTGTTAATGAGTCATCGGAAGCGATCACCGCCGAAGTACGCATTGGCGATGTGATTAATCCCGACGATATCCATATTTATCGTAGTCTTGCTGGTGGCACCACCACCGCTCAACTGCTTCATGGCAGTGCCAATCCCATTGGCGGTCAAGGGCAAATTATTCAGCTGAAATGGGGGGAGTCGGCGCAAGAGATGAAATTGACTAAAGCTCCCGGTACCATCAAATTTGCCTTAGGTGAAAATGTAAAACAGAGTAACTGGGCCGCTGCAAATACGCGCTACCCGCAGACGCGTATGGGGGTTGAAGCATTAATGAAAGATGCGTTCGTGCGTGCTAAAGAATATGAGCAAGCGCAGAAAGCCTATGATGATTTAAGCCGCCGAGAAAAGCGCAAGGCCGCCCCGCTGCGCCGTGATTACCGCTTAGAAACACTCGTTGAAATTCTTAATGCTGAGCGTCATGTACATATTCACTCGTACGTGCAATCGGAAATCTTGATGTTTTTACGCTTGGCTGAGTCTTTTGATTTTAAAGTCGCGACTTTCACCCACATCTTAGAAGGTTATAAGCTTGCCGATGAAATGGCTAAACATGGCGCCGGAGGTTCAACCTTTGCCGATTGGTGGGGTTATAAGTTCGAGGTTTATGATGCGATACCGCACAATGCATGTTTAATGGCACAGCGCGGCGTATTAACCAGTATTAATTCAGATAGCCGTGATTTACAGCGCCGCTTAAACCAAGAAGCAGCCAAGTCTATTACCTACTGTGGCATGTCTCCAACCGATGCCTGGAATATGGTGACAATAAACCCTGCTAAACAGTTAAAGATTAGCGACCGTGTCGGTAGCATCAAAAAAGGCAAACAAGCCGATTTTGTTATTTGGGATCATAACCCACTGTCGGTCTATGCGCGCGCAGAGCAAACATGGATTGAGGGACGTAACTATTACGATTTGAATGATGATAAAGCGCGTCAACAGAGTGTTCGTCATGAAAAGGCACAGCTACTTAATAAACTGATGGCCGACAAATCGAAAGACAAAGAGACTGATGCACTAAGCGCGACCGAAAAAATGCTACAACCCGCTTGGCACTGTGAAGACAATCACGATACATGGCAACAACATCTAGACCATGGAGTACATCTATAATGAGTTTTACAAATCGTCCGCTAACATCACTAGTGACGCTAGCCCTATGCACCTTATCGCTTGCACAAAACAGTGTTGCCCACGATATGATACCGGGCAAAGCACAAAGCCAGCCGATACTGATCAAAGGCGCAACGCTACACACGGTCGCTAATGGCACGTTAAGCAATACCGATATCCTATTAGTTAACGGTAAAATTGCCAAAATAGCTAAAGACATCCCGCAATCGCAAGAAACACAGGTTATCGACGCTGCCGGTAAGCACGTCTACCCGGGACTACTATCAACCGTGAGCCAGTTAGGTCTGCGCGAAATTGAATCCGTTAAAGCCACGGTAGATATCGATGAAGTGGGTGAAGACAACCCTCATCTATTGGCTCATGTTGCCTATAATCCTGATTCAGAGATCATTCCAACCATTCGCGCTAATGGCATCACCCATGTTCAAGTCACCCCAGCTGGTGATTTATTCGGTGGTCAGTCATCACTACTCAATCTTGATGCGTGGAATGTTGAGGATGGTCTGGTTAAAAGCGCAATTGGCGTCCACCTTTTTTGGCCGTCAAAGCCAGGTTGGTGGGTATCAAAGTCTCGTCTGCCTAAGGCCAAGAAGGCTTATCAAGCCAAGCTAGAACGGGTAATCGAGTATGTTGATCAATCCAAACAATACTATATTGCCTACCAAAACGATCCATCAATTGAGCAAGATGTACGCTGGCACGCGATGCTAGGGCTATGGCAAGGCACTAAAAAGTTGTTTGTGCATGCCCAAAATATCGCGCAAATAGAGCAGGCGCTACGCTTCAATCAAAAATACCACTTCAAGATGGTCTTGGTTGGCGCTAGCGATTCTTGGATGGTCGCCAAACAATTAGCCAGTGAGAACATCGCGGTTATTTATACCAATGCATTTGGCTTGCCATCACGCGATGATGAAGACATTGATCAAGCCTTTAAAACCCCAGCTCAACTTCATCAGGCTGGCGTCAACGTTATCATTGGCTATGAAAGTGCTTGGGACAGTCGTTCACTAGCGTTTGCGGCGGGCATGGCCGCAAAATATGGCTTGGGTAAAGAGCAGGCACTAAAAGCCATTACCCTACTTCCGGCACAGTTACTTGGTGTCGATGATCGATTAGGCTCATTAGAGGTCGGAAAATCCGCTTCTTTAATAATTAGCCAGGGCGATGTACTTGATTATCAAAGCCATCACCTAGAGCTTATGCTTATCGATGGTCGAAAAGTCGATTTAAACAATCGCCATCGCCAACTCTACGATAAGTATCGCCAAAAGGGCCAATAGAGCCAACAGGCCCTTATTTTGAAAATGGCGCCTACTGGCGCCATTTTTTTCACTTAAAAAATAGTGGTGGCAAGCCGGTTTAGTAAATATAACGCTACCAATGACCTACAAAAATTTAGTCGAAATAAGGTTCGTCATAAAGTTCAAAAAAACATCACTTTTTTGGTCGAAAAATGTTTGACTCGCATAAAATGCCCTATATAATGATTTTCAGCTTGCAAGTACTACTTATATTTATGCTCAAATTTCGATGCTCTAGTTTAGGTTCTAGTACCTTAGATAATCGCCTTGTTTTTCATAAGTAATAACAACACTTACAGCACAACAGCCTAGATATTTAGGCTATAATTACTTACAAAAAACAATAGGATATTACTATGTCTGATACAACTAGCGGTACAGTAAAATGGTTCAACGAATCTAAAGGTTTCGGTTTCATTTCTCAAGAGTCTGGTCCAGACGTATTCGCTCATTTCAGCGCAATCACTGGTAACGGTTTTAAAACGCTTGCTGAAGGCCAAAAAGTTGAGTTCACCGTAACTCAAGGTCAGAAAGGTCCTCAAGCTGAGAACATCACTGTCGTTTAATTTTAAACTTGCAGAACCAAAAAAGGGAAAGCATGGCTTGCCCTTTTTTATTGCCTTAAATTCGTGCCTCACTCCTCATATTTTTAAGAATATTATCACCATGCCAAACACGACGACACTAAGCCCCATCGCGATAATTCACTCACCGTTCAAACAAAAATTTGCGATCCCGCGTCAGCCGCGCTTAGCACCTGCCGCCAAATGCATTATCGAATTACACGATGAATTTAGTCATCCCGACATGGTGCGAGACATCGCGCAGTATTCACATCTGTGGTTAATCTTTAGCTTCCATCAAAACAGTGAGCAAGGTTGGAGTCCATTAGTGCGCCCACCACGCCTTGGCGGCAACAAGAAAACAGGGGTTTTAGCGACACGCTCCACCTTTCGCCCTAATGGCTTGGGAATGTCTGCGGTCAAACTCGAGCGGGTGATTATTAATAACAATTGCGCCAGTATCGAAGTAAGCGGTGCCGACTTACTTGATGGCACGCCGATTTTTGATATCAAACCTTATATCCCCTACTCCGATTCGATTAGCGACGCACAGGCCGGCATAGCACAAGAACCGCCAGCGCAGCCGATGACAGTAGTCTTTAGTGAGCAGTCTCTGAATGATTTAGCGGGCCTGAATACGACGCCAAACTTTAAACTACTGATTGAGCAAGTCCTCGCCCAAGATCCTAGGCCAGCATATAAGAAGAATAAAGTTGATGATAAGGAATATGCGGTACAGCTTGAGCAGTTTGATGTCAGTTGGCGAGTTATCGATGGGCAAACACTGGTCACTAAAATCACCAAAATTTAACTGCTATAGCTGTTATTTTGAATCGTGCATTGACTAGCAATGCCTGCTACAATTCGCCTTTAAATTTTCCACTTCAAATTAATTGTTAAGGTGTTGATCCATGCGTACCACCAACTATCTGCTCGCTACCCAAAAAGAAACTCCAAATGATGCGGAGGTTGTCTCTCATCGATTAATGATCCGTGCCGGGATGATCCGTCGTCTCGCTTCAGGTCTATACACTTGGCTACCTTCTGGCTTGCGCGTGATGAAAAAAGTTGAAAACATCGTACGTCAGGAAATGGAACGTGCTGGTAGCGTCGAAGTATTAATGCCGATGGTACAACCAGCCGATCTTTGGGCAGAAACAGGCCGCATCGAGCAATTTGGTCCCGAGTTATTACGTATCAAAGATCGTCATGACCGTTCATTCGTCCTGGGTCCAACTCACGAAGAAGTGATCACCGACATGGTACGTAACCAAGTTAAGAGCTACAAACAGCTACCGATTAACTTGTTCCAAATCCAAACAAAATTCCGTGACGAAGTTCGCCCACGTTTTGGTGTGATGCGCTCACGTGAATTTTTGATGAAAGATGCCTACTCATTCCATTTATCGGATGAGTGTATGGAGAAAACTTATCAAACAATGTTTAAAGCGTATTGTCGTATCTTCGACCGCCTTGGCTTAGATTACCGCTCAGTATTAGCTGACAGCGGCAGCATCGGCGGCGCATTATCTCATGAGTTCCATGTACTAGCCGAATCTGGCGAAGATGCCATCGTCTTTAGTACGGGTTCAGATTATGCCGCGAATATCGAGAAGGCTGAAGCCTTGGCACCAACGAGCGAACGCCCAGCACCAAGCCAAGAACTCACTAAGATTGAAACCCCTAACGTACGCACCATCGAGCAACTAGCCACCTTGTTGTCGGTGGCGGCAAACACTACAGTTAAAACGTTACTAGTGCAAGGTGATAGCGAAGAGACTCCAGTTATTGCGCTAGTCGTTCGTGGTGATCATGAATTAAACGATGTTAAAGCTGAGAAAGTTGCAGGCGTTGCTGTGCCACTTGAGTTCGCGACTGAAGAGCAAGTTAAAGAAGCGACGAAAGCAAGTGCAGGTTCAATTGGGCCAATCGGTTTAAGCATTCCGGTCGTTGTGGATCGCAGTGCGGCACACCTTAGCGATTTCGTCTGTGGTGCTAACGACAGTGGCTATCATTTCACTGGCGCAAACTGGGATCGCGATAACAGCGATTACCTCGTCGCCGATTTACGTAACATCGAAGCGGGTGATCCGAGTCCTTGTGGCCAAGGCACTGTTGAGATCAAACGTGGTATCGAAGTCGGTCATATCTTCCAACTTGGTAGCAAGTATGCCGAAGCGATGAAGGCTGGTGTGTTAAACGAGCAAGGTAAAAACCAGATCCTTAACATGGGTTGTTATGGCGTTGGCGTATCACGTATTGTAGCCGCGGCGATTGAGCAAAACCATGACGACAATGGTATCATCTGGCCCACTGAAATCGCGCCGTTTAAAGTGGTTATCGTGCCGATGAACATGCAGAAATCTGAAACAGTCTCTAAAGCAGCTCACGATCTGTATGAGCAACTGCAAGATGCCGGTATCGAAGTACTGTTTGATGATCGTAAAGAACGTGCCGGCGTGATGTTTGCTGATATGGAATTAGTGGGTATCCCACACACTGTCGTTATCGGTCAACGTAGTCTCGACAACGGCTTGCTTGAATATAAATCACGCCTAGATGGCGAGAAACAAGAAGTTGCAGTGAGCGATATGGTTAGTTTCTTAACCGAAAAATTAGCGTAAGTTAACCTTCCCTCCTAAAAAGCCATCAGTTTACGCTGATGGCTTTTTTGTTCTAAAGGCCTTGGGATCCGCCATTAACTTGGCATCACCAATCAGTTTCTCGAAACGCGCACAGGCTTTAGCGTCATAGCCCGCCGATTTTGGATTCATGAAACCATGAGCCTGCTGATATTGAGTAACCGATAATAAGTCATCCGTCGGTAGCTGCTCAATAACATCATCGACATCAAAATGCGCTTCCTGCTGTGGCATAATTAGCGTCGTTGCGATGTGTGGCACCACGTCGAGATAATGCCTAATTTGTCCCGGGTAAAATCCAATAAAATGATTAGCCGCTAAATCCAACTCCTTATCGACTAGGCGCCATAGCGCACTCGCACCCGCACTAAAACCAAGTAAGATAACCGGTTGTTCAATGTAAGTCATAATGATTTTTAGTTGCTCAGTATAGGCATCCATCCCGCCCTCATCATTGAATTCTTGATAGGCTTGCTGCTCATCATTGAAATCCATTTCTTCGCCATGATAGGGATCGATAATCGCCACGTCCGCCTGCTTGGACAGTTTCTTGACCAGCGCATTTAAGCTTGGCGTAATACCAAAGATATCTGAAGCAATAATAATGTTCATCGCGTTCTCAATAGCAAATAAATATGATTGTAGCTAAATAACCACTTAATAAATATAAAATAGTTTGCTAGATTGAGTATAAGGTAATATTTCGGAGCTTAATTAATGACAATGACTGGTTCGAGCCAGCCCAATAGCAAGACCGCGTTGCTATTAAGCGGTGGCGGCGCTCGTGGTGCCTATCAAATAGGAGTGCTCAAGGCTATTGCGACATTTTACCCGCGCAATCATGGCATTCCCTTTAGGATCCTGTGTGGGACGTCGGCAGGAGCACTAAACACCACAGCTTTAGGTTGCTACGCTTCTTCCTTTCATTTAGGGGTCAAGAAACTTGATTGGATTTGGCGCAATATGCACACCGACCAAATCTATCGCAGTGACTTTAGCCACGTCACGCGCTTTATGTTTAATAACATGACCAAGTGGATGCGCAGCGATCTTTACCGCAACCGACCAACCTCCTTACTCGATAACTCGCCACTGCGTGAGTTATTGCGCCAAGTGGTGCCATTTGAACGTTTAGAGCGCAACATTAACAATGGCTATTTACATGCATTGTCGGTAACCGCATCTAGCTATCAGACTGGCAACTCTGTCTCCTTCTATCAAGGACACCCGAGTATCGATGATTGGCGACGTTCCAAACGAGAAAGCGCTCGCGGTACCATAAATTTTGAGCATCTAATGGCTTCTAGCGCTATTCCTTTAGTGTTTCCAGCCATTGAAGTGCGTCAAGCGTTCTATGGCGATGGTTCAATTCATCAACTGTCTCCGCTCAGCACCCCGATTCATTTGGGCGCAGATAAAATCCTCTGTATCGGACTCGACTCACCGCACGATCAGGCTAAGCATCAGCAAATTCGTCACCCAAGTGCCTCAAGTATCGCCGGACACTTACTCGATAGTGTATTTAGCGACACCCTTGACTCAGACATCGAACGAGCCCAGCGGATTAATACCACCATCGACTCGATTGATACCGCCACCCGCGACAAGCTTAACCTGCGCAAAGTAGAAACCATGCTCATCAACCCCAGCATCGATATTAATCGGCTGGCGCATGACCACTTTAATGATATGCCGTGGCCTATTCGCACACTACTGGCCTCAATCGGCATCAGTAAAAGTAGTGAGTCTAGTATCAGCAGTTATCTATTGTTCGAGAAAAATTATTGTAAGGCGCTGATCGAGGCGGGTTTTAAAGATGGACTGGCACAAAAAGAGCAACTCATCAAATTTTTAGACATCGATAAGTTACCGCCAGTACGCCATCACTTCCACGGCATGAGACGGCTAACCGACTAACCTTGCACAGACGAGCAAGTAATTAGCTGAGTAATTTAGAAACTCACATCATTGTGAGATCTCAGCCAACATTTATGACGCTAGCACTTGAGCGCTAGGCCGATATTGTCTAAAATGGCGCACTTTATTTACAACAGGTCACCAACATGAACGACACTACATCGCAACCAGCTCTACCGGATCGCCTTTCGGGTAATCCCCGTAGCCCACATCATGTGGCAGAAGTTTTCGAGCATGATATTGGTATTATCCTCAACGGCAAAGAGCGTTTCGACGTCGAAGAATACTGCATTAGTGAAGGTTGGGTAAAAGTACCGTCACTAAAAGCATTAGATCGCCGCGGACAACCACTTTTGATGACCATCAAAGGCACTGTTGAAGCGTTCTATCGCTAATACAAGAGCTAGTACAAGAGTTTAAAGTCAAAGGCTAACCCAGCCTGACTTCAAACAATGGCGAGTGACTCACCTCGATCACTGAGTAACATCGCCCAAAAGAGCCTAGATAATTCTAGGCCCTTTTCTATAAGTAACATCCCATCAAATACAAATATTCACATAATAAGTTATTAAAGCCTTATCGCGCCAATGCGACATCCTGTAGTATTATACCAGAACAAACTTAAGGGTATTAAAAATTGACCGACGAGGGAGAAGGAACGTGGAATTAATTGGTGGCTTACTGCTAGTATTGATAATTATCGGTCAATTTGTTGAAGGCTTTGCCCTAATAAACATGGTGCAATTTTTCAGAGGCAAAAAGACCCCGCTAGAAAAAATGTCTAAGAAATATCAGACAACAAAGCATAACAAACTTGTCAATAAGGACAAAGGCGTTGGGCCTCGCTGAGTTGTGATGCGCTACACTGTTTAAATGATCAAATCATTTAAACATAAAGGACTCAAAAAACACTTTGAAACAGCAACGGTTTTAAAGATATCAACTTATTAGGCTTTAAGCTTCATCCACTCTAAGGTAATAGAGATGGAATTTGGCCTATCAACTTAGATGGAAACAGAGCATTTATTTCACCGACAGTAATACAGAGGAATTGGATTATGAAAGAAATCGCTCAATGCTAAATATAATTGGATCCACTCTCACTATCGAGGCAAGTATAAAGAAGCCGCTAATACAAGTTTCTTGTTATTTACTAGTTTGCCTATTCGGCTCTCTATTATTTACTGATATTATCAAAGAACAGTTCACTCAGGCTAAATTGATGTTCGGGCAATTTTTGTCTGTTATCCTTTTTATTTTCACCTCATATAACTTGATTAAATTAATTTTAGTAAAACAAAAAAAGTTAATTATTTCTGACGCTTGCATGTCATGGAAGCGCGGCCTGGTGCAACAACATATCAAGTGGGATCTCGTGAGTTCAATAAATATTTTACCACTAAAAAGTAACAGTTTATTCTCTGGGCATATATATGAATTTAATAATAAACCCTATAAACCAAACACGTTAGTGGTAACGCAAGAGCTTGATATCACAGATTATGAAGTTGATAGTGATGAGTTTATTTCATTTATTAATATGAAATCGAAACACTATGGATTTGGCATAACCATTATTGAACGATAGATATTTACGGATTTAATCAAAGAGCGTGTACAGAACGGCGCTATTGTTTCCAAGACGTATGATGCCTACAATTAAAGAAGATCATTATTCACATCATAACGCCATATCAGCTAATACCATTATCCACCATTAAGCAAATAACGCTCAGCGCGCTCAACCCGGCGTGGTTTTCCACAGAGCACAATAACATCTCTGGAGGTTAGGACGAAATCGGCCTCTGGGGTGGTAATTTCTTGATGGCTGCGCCGAATACCGCGTACTTCAATGCGTAATCGGGTTAACGGTAACTGTGAAAAAGTCATTCCTACCGCGTGAGCGCCAAAGGGCAATGACACGGCGTGTAATTGTTCTAAATCTGAGTCCATCTGATGGGACGATTCATCACCATGAAAGAAGCCATGCATAAATTGATAGTGATTCTTACGTTCTATTTGAATGCGTTTTAAGACGCGGCTCATCGGCACGCCAGACATGAATAGCACCTGAGACACTAACATCAGGCTGCCTTCCAGCGACTCCGGTACCACCGTTTGTGCACCAGCATCTTTAAAGATATCCATCATCGAGTCATCGCGAGTCCTAATAACCACCTTGATGTCTTGGCCCATTTCCTTGCAACTGCTGAGCACTTGCATCGCACTATGATGATCGTCAAAGGTAATGATCACCAGTTTAGCTTTATCGATATGACAATTCTTAAGGATGTCACGATGGCGACCATCCCCAAACAACACGTTTTCTCCACCGCTCAGCGCTTCCTGAACACGTACGGCGTCATGATCCATCGCAATGTACGGGATAGCCTCCTTACGCAGGAAACGTGAAATGGTTTGGCCGACACGGCCGAAACCGCAGATCACGACATGTTCTTCCAATAACGCACAGCTTTGTGGGATAGGTAAAGGTTTATCTAACAGATCATGACCGCTGATCAGTCGTTTAGCTAACCTATCTGCCATACTCATCAGTATCGGCGTTAAGCCCATGCTCAATACGCCTAGGGCGATAATTAGCGACACAGTGTTCGCAGGGAGTAGCTCATTATTTTTTGCTAGTGCCACTACGACAAAGCCGAACTCTCCGATTTGCGCCAGATACATTCCGCTCTTAAAGGCACTACGGCGCAATGGCCGACGGCGAAAATAGATCAATGATATTATCGTTACTTTTGCGACGATGATCAGCGGTAATAGCAATAACAATAGCTGCCATTGCTGGGCCAATAATGTCAACTGAAGCATCATGCCGACAGAAACAAAGAACAAGCCCATTAGCACATCTTTAAACGGCCTAATATCGGCATCGAGTTGATGGCGGTACTTACTCTCTCCGAGCATCATTCCCGATAGAAAAGCCCCTAGCGCCGCAGAGAGTCCTAAGGAATAGGTTAGCGCGCCCGTTATTACAACCACCATGATGGTGGTGAGTACAAAGAGTTCGTCGGAACGTGCACGCGCGATTTCATCGAACAATTTAGGCAACAGCCATTTACCGGCAAAAAATATCACCACAAAGGCGACAATGCCCTTGACCATCGCCAGCATGAGAGACAGACCAAAATCAGAATCAGCACCGAGCATCGGGACCACAATTAGCACAGGGACCACGGCCAAGTCCTGGAATAAAAGGACTGAAATGGTCATTTGACCACTGGTGCTGTTGTTTTGTCGCATTTCAGCGAGCTGTTTAATCACGATTGCGGTTGAAGAGAGCGCTACGACTGCGCCGATAATAATGGCTTGCTCCCACGCAAAACCAAAATAATGGCAGGCGAGAGCAACAACGCCGGACGTAATACTCACCTGCGCTGAGCCTAAGCCAAATACTAAGCTCTTCATCGACATTAGCTTAGGCAGCGAAAACTCCAGTCCTAACGAGAACAATAAGAACACGATCCCTAACTCGGCCAAAAAATGCATTTGAGTCGAGTCGGGCAACAGATTAAACACACTAGGACCCACTAATATCCCCGTCACGAGATAACCAATGATCGGTGGGATGTGAACGCGCCGACAAACCAGCAGCACTCCAATAACTAACATCAGTGAGATTAAGATCGAGATAATCAGCGGTTTTTCCATCTTCGAAATGTATTCCATGACAATAAAGTAGACAACGTACTGTAACTGAATTTTAGACGCACCACCAAATTAATCTTGGCACGCATAGTGCATAAAATTAAATAGTTAACAGAAACGTCAAAAATTTGATGTCACAATTTTTAGTACCACGGTGTGTTTAAGGATAACGTTGTCGTCGGGTATAGCTACAATGAGAGGTCGTTATGCAACGCATTAATATTGAATTAGATAATACAAGTACAAAGGAATTTACTTCGCTAGTGAAAGAATTCAGTGACATCAATACCACGCCGGTTCGCCGTGCCGTAGACAAGTTGGCGTTTCTAGAAAAGCTCAACACTGCGATAGAGTTACAACCTCTATTAGCAATCTATGCCCAAGAATTAAGCTTGCGTCTACCTATAACAGGACTCGAGTTTGATATCGATAGATCCTATCAGCTGAAATATTCTCAGGCGAGTAAGCATTTACTTGAAAGCGAGTTAGCGATTAATGACAAAATAATCGGCAGCGTTAAATACCTTTCGTCGGCGGTATTATCTGCCCCGCTGAGGCAAATAATTGCCTCCTTGGAAGAGCAACTATTACAACCACTAAGCAACGTCCTAACTTTCGAGAAAAGTAAGCGCCTAAGTTATCGAGATTATCTGACCGACCTTGGCAATCGTAGTTATTACGAAGAAACACTCGCGAATATGAAAGCCACCGCGCAACGTGAACAACGATCCTTTAGTGTAATGCTTTTAGACTTAGATAATTTTAAGAGCGTTAACGATACTCACGGCCATAACGAAGGCGATAGAGTGTTACGAGAGTTTTCTAAGATATTAAGCAGTGCGGTACGTACCAATGACTACGTATTTCGCTTTGGTGGTGACGAGTTCGTTTTATTACTCGCTCATGCCGAGCGATTAAACCCCAGCCTTGTTGCGAGTCGTATCTTACAGTCGACCATTGACAACGACATTTTGAATAAGCATAACGTCACCACGAGTATTGGCTTTACTAATTGGCGTGATGGTGACAGTAGCGCACAATTGACCGAACGTGCTGATAAGGGGCTGTATCAGTCGAAAAAGAATGGAAAGAACACTTATTTCGCTTGTTAATCATTAATACCAATTGCAGTAAAAAGTTGATCATTTTTCACGGTCTAAATGAATGATAGCAGCGTTATTTATTTTCTATGGAGAATAGCTACATACGTAAATAAATGCCTTGCTCTCTTCCATTTATCCTCGTTACAAAATAGGTCACTTCATTAATGCAATTGGTATAAGTAGTTCGATGCTAATGGCCTCTTGCTCGTTTGAGGCCAAAAACTCTTTGTCAATCCACAATCCAACGGCGGCAACTAACTGCTCATTGTAAAAAACAAAAGGAATTGTTTGCCTCTGCCAGGTCGGTATTTTAAATTCTTGTAATAGCTTTTTAACACTACGGCGTTTATCGCGCCCAAGTGGTGCTACCTTCATATTGCCCGCCACTGAAAAACGGATACTAACGACCTCTCCCGCCAATGGTTTACGCAGCGCATTGCCTGCGATAAACTCTTTAACAGCCAATGAGCCAATGCCTTGCCCTAACCACAGCGGACGTTGTAAGGTCCACTCTACACACTGCGTAACTAACGCAACATCATTAGGCACCATATAAATGGCCTGTTGATAACGACGAATGCTATATTTACCGACACAAATTGCCGGATCGCTATCTCTTTTTGCCGATGACATTTGTGTCACTAACTGGCTTAGCATGGTCTGTGACGGCATCTCAAGCCCAAAATCACGTAACCACATCCTCAGCACATTATTGATTCGCGGGTCAGACATCTCACCAAGCCTTTCAAGACAAAGTTTGTCTGATGCTAACTTGGCAATGGTTAAGTCTTGAGTGGCAATTTCATCGAGTAATTGATTGGCTTGCTGACACAGTTGTGCGGTTCTGGCAACATTTGCGCTAAATCCTGGCCAGCGTTGGTTTAACTTAGGCAGCACCTCGAGACGTAAATAGTTACGATCGAACTTAACATTGCCATTGCTATCATCTTCGACCCATTGTAATTGTAAATGAGCTGCATAATCTTCGATGCTGGCACGCGATGTCATTAATAGTGGACGGTGTAGCTGTCCTTGTTCGAACGGTAGTACGGTCGGCATAGCAGCTAGGCCACGTACGCCGGAGCCGCGCTTGAGTGCCAGTAACAACGTTTCGGTTTGATCGTCTCGATGTTGCGCTGTTAGTAATAGAGTCTTGGCATCGACATATTTAGCCAGTGCCCCATAACGAGCCTGACGCGCCGCCGCCTCAATGCCTTGGCTAATATCATCGAGCTTCACGCGTTCGCCATGAAAAGGGATGTTATAGCTCGCACATAACTCGCGGCAAAACACCAGCCAATCATCAGCTTTAGCACTTAGACCATGATGAACATGAACGGCGATAATAGAGCTCTTAGCAAGCTCGAGCTTACTTACCGCATCGAGCAGCACCACAGAATCGATACCACCACTAAGTGCGATCACTATCTTAGTGCTTTCATGTATATGTGGGTTAAGTGCCGTAGCAACTTGATGTTGAAGATCCATTAATTACTATCCATTATCAATAAAAAACCACCGTAAACGGTGGTTTTTTAGTATAACGTAATTCACTAATTAACAATAACCAAACGACATTAATCGCTTATAACGATTGTCGAGCAAAGTATCTGTATCCAATGCCTTTAGCGTCTCTAACTGCCCTGTTAAGGTTTCTTTTAAGTTAGTAGCCATTACGTCGAAATCACGATGCGCACCACCTAGTGGCTCTTCAATGATGTTATCGATAAGCTCTAGGCCAAGTAAGCGCTCTGAAGTAATACCCATTGCTTCTGCTGCTAAAGAGGCTTTGTCTGCACTCTTCCATAAAATAGAAGCACAACCTTCCGGCGAAATAACTGAGTAAGTGCTGTATTGCAACATGTTAACAGTATCTCCAACCCCAATCGCTAGCGCACCGCCACTACCACCTTCACCGATAACGGTACAGATAACAGGTACTTTAAGACCTGACATCACCTTAAGGTTTTTAGCAATGGCTTCTGATTGACCGCGCTCTTCCGCGCCAACGCCCGGGTATGCTCCCGGCGTGTCAATTAGGGTAATGATTGGCATCTTAAAGCGCTCAGCCATTTCCATCAGGCGCAAGGCCTTACGATAGCCTTCTGGGCGAGGCATACCAAAGTTACGTTTAACTTTTTCTTTAGTCGTGCGACCTTTTTGATGTCCGATTATCATCACAGGATGACCATTAAGTCGCGCTGTACCACCGATAATCGCCTTATCATCGGCGTAGGCACGGTCACCATGGACTTCATCGAAATCCTCAAATACTCTATCGATATAATCGTAAGTATATGGACGCTCTGGATGACGTGCTAACTGGCTAATTTGCCATGGTCCTAGGCTGGAGAAAATTTTCTGTGCCATTGACACACTTTTCTCTTCTAGTTTTTGAATTTCTTCAGCTAAATCGATATTTAATGAACTATTAGCGCTAACATTACGCAATTCATCAATCTGTGCATGCAATTCTGCAATTGGCTTTTCAAACTCTAAAAAATTCTGACTCATTGATTGTTCTCTTTATAATAGTGTCGTCAACTTAAGATAAATATAGCCTAAGTTAACTGAATTTGAGACGAACGTGTTTATTTCCTAACAACATTCGTAAATTATCTAACAATTCATCATCCGGTGTCACGCGCCATTGAATGCCAAGCTGCAAATTTGCAGTTGCCTCAGCACGACTATAGAACACATTGACCGGCAGCGCACCATATTGAAATGGCTCTAACACTTGGTTAAAACGAGTAAAAAAGTCGCTACAGACTTGTTGTTGATCTATCTTGATTTCTAATGCCGATGCAAAACGCTCACGCGCAGTTGCGATGTCATAGACTTCTTTGACCGACATTCTATTACCCCCGGAAAAATCATCAAAGCTGACCTCTCCTTCTAAGACCAATATTTTGTCTTTTTGAAGCAATTCTTGGTATTTTTCGAGTGTTTCACTATATAACATCGCTTCTAAGCGACCGCTTTTGTCATCGATAGTCATAATGCCCATCTTAGAACCACGTTTAGTGATCATGACGCGCGAGGCAATAACCAGTCCAGCCGCTTTAACAACCTGCCCTCGTTCCGTTGGGATCATATCCTTAAGACGACAACGAGTATAATGACGTAGCTCCGGAATATATTGATTAATAGGATGACCCGTTAAAAATAGTCCTAGCGTTTCGCGCTCGCCATCGAGCCAAATTTTATCAGGCCATGGCATCACTTCGACGAATTCGTGAGTCACATCTTCATCATGGCTAGCGAGTAAACCAAAGAGGTCACTTTGACCCACAGCTCGGTCTTTTGCATGTTGCTCTGAGGCTTTAATCGCTTGGGGCAATGAGGCCATCAATGAAGCTCGATGTGGCCCTAGTTGATCTAATGCGCCGGCTTTAACAAGCTTCTCTAACACCCGTTTATTAATGCGTTTGGTATTAACTCGGCCACAGAAATCGAATAAATCTTTAAACGGGCCTCCCTCGGCACGCGCTTCAAGAATAGCTTCTACTGGCCCTTCACCCACGCCTTTGATAGCACCGATGCCGTAGACGATTTCTTCTTGTTCGTTTACACTAAACTTATATTCGCCTGAATTCACATCTGGTGGATGCAACGTGATCTTCATTCGTTCACATTCATCAACCAACGTTACGATCTTATCAGTGTTATCCATATCAGCAGACATTACCGCCGCCATGAAATAAGACGGATAATGACACTTCATCCACAATGTTTGATAGGAAACCAGCGCATAGGCGGCCGAGTGAGATTTGTTAAACCCGTAGCCCGCAAATTTTTCAACCAAATCGAAGATTTTCATCGCCAATTCGCCATCGATGCCGTTATTCTTCGCCCCTTCTTCAAAGGTCGAACGCTGCTTGGCCATCTCCTCCGGTTTCTTCTTACCCATCGCACGACGTAGCATATCGGCGCCGCCTAGCGTATAGCCGGATAATACTTGGGCAATCTGCATTACCTGCTCTTGATAGAGAATGATGCCATACGTTGGCTCAAGCGTATCTTTTAGCGACTCATGCTGCCATTGTTGATCCGGGTAAGACACTTCCTCACGGCCATGCTTACGATCGATAAAGTTATCAACCATGCCCGATTGCAGCGGCCCCGGTCGAAACAGTGCCACAAGAGCGATGATATCTTCGAAAGAGTCAGGTAACAAACGGCTAATCAATTCTTTCATACCGCGTGATTCGAGCTGGAATACAGCGGTCGTCTCCGAGCGCTTAAGCATATCGAAGCATTTTCGATCTTCAAGATCGATAGACTCGATCATAATCGGGTCGAGTCCCGCAGCAACCCGCCGTTCGTTGAGCGGGTCAAGCGCCCATTTAATGATGGTTAGTGTACGTAGACCCAAGAAATCAAACTTAACCAGCCCCGCCGACTCAACATCATTTTTGTCAAATTGGGTAACCGGATTGTTACCTTCATCATCACAATAAATAGGTGCAAAATCGGTGATCACGGTGGGAGATATTACAACACCACCGGCGTGTTTACCCGCGTTACGTGTGGTGCCTTCTAAGCGCCGCGCCATATCGATTAGCTCACGCACATCTTCATCGGCCTGATATAGCTGCTCGAGCTGAGGCTCAACTTCCCATGCCTTGGTTAAGTTCATGCCTGGCTCAGCAGGAATAAGCTTGGTTAAGCGCTCAACAAAGCCATAAGGCTGCCCCATTACGCGCCCAACATCACGTACTACGGCCTTGGCGGCCATCGTACCAAAGGTAATGATCTGTGATACAGCGTCACGCCCATAAAGCTGCGCCACATGGTCAATCACCCGATCTCGTCCATCCATACAAAAATCGACATCGAAATCAGGCATCGAAACACGTTCTGGATTAAGGAAACGTTCGAACAGTAAATCATACTCAAGCGGATCAAGATCGGTAATTTTTAGTGCGTAAGCCACCAATGAACCGGCACCGGAGCCTCGTCCGGGTCCTACAGGAACGTCGTTATCTTTGCTCCATTGAATGAATTCCATTACGATCAGGAAGTAACCTGGGAACCCCATGTTGTTGACAACATCGAGTTCTATTTTTAGCCGCTCATCGTAAGCGGGTCGCACCTTGGCGCGTTCCTCTTCATCCGGAAAGAGAAAGGCTAATCGCTCTTCTAGTCCATCTTCGGATACTTTGATCAAGAAGTCATTGATGTGTAGATCACCCGTTGGATAATCTGGTAGGAAAATTTCTTCCAGACGAACGGTTGCATTACAACGCTTAGCAATCTCGACACTATTGGATAGCGCAGTAGGCACATCACTAAATAGTTCGCACATCTCAACGTCACTACGCAAATATTGCTGCTCAGAATAGCGTTTAGGGCGGCGAGGATCCGCCAGACCGAAGCCATCATGGATTGCGACACGCACCTCGTGCATATCGAAATCGCTCTCGACGAGAAACATCACTTCATTGGTTGCCACCACCGGGATGTCTTGTGCGCTCGCTAGTGCAACCGCCAAATGCAAATAACGCTCTTCATTTTCACGTCCGGTGCGCAGTAGTTCAAGATAAAAACGGTCAGGAAAGTACTGTTGGTAGAATGCCAAACACTCGAGCGCTAAGGCATCGTTGCCTTTAAGTAGCGCCAAGCCAACATCCCCTTCTCGGCCCCCCGACAGAATAATCAGACCTTCGCGTAGCTCAATCAGCCAGTCTTTATCAATACAGGGTTTATCGAATCGCTTACCATGTAGATATGCCTTTGAGATAAGCAACGTCAGGTTTTTATAACCCTCGTTGTTCATACATAAAATGGTTATTCGCCACGGCTCTTCATTAAAATCATCGCTCAGTACCCACATGTCAGCACCAATAATCGGCTTAACGCCATTACCATGTGCGCTGGTGTAATATTTAACCAAACCACACAGGTTGACCAAATCGGTGATAGCTAAGGCAGGCATTCCCATGCCAGCGACCTTGCCGACAATATTTTTAACTTTACCGACACCATCGGCCATCGAAAAATCAGAGTGAACACGTAAATGTATAAATTTTGGATCTAACACATTGAATCCTGTTGCGATAATTACAGTAGACCGAGGGCTTTCTTAACGGGTTTAAAGCTTCTACGATGATGGATAGTGACGCCATGTTGTTCAATCATCTCAAAATGAAGCTTGGTAGGATAGCCTTTGTGCTTAGAAAAGCCAAACTGCGGAAACTCTTTATCGAGCTCCGCCATCTCACGATCACGGGTGACCTTAGCGATGATTGATGCTGCACTGATCTCCTCAACACGCGCATCGCCCTTAACGACGGCTTGTCCTGACATCGGTAACTCAGGTACTCGATTACCATCAATAAGTACATGTTGTGGCGTAACATCAAGACCAGCGACGGCACGTTGCATCGCAAGCATGGTTGCATGCAATATATTAAGCTCGTCGATCTCTTGCGGATTAGCACGGCCAATGGCGAACGATTTAGCCTTTGCAACAATGAGATCAAATAACAGCTCTCGTTTTTTATCAGACAGTTTCTTCGAGTCGGCTAGACCTTCTATCGGATTGTCAGGGTCTAAAATAACCGCTGCAGTCACAACATCGCCCACTAACGGGCCGCGCCCAACCTCGTCAACTCCAGCGATGATAAGATCGGGAAACACAAATTCGGCTTCTGTAGGCATAGGTTTTTTCTCTATTTATTTATTAAGGAGAGCACTTCGTGCGCGGCCTGCTTACTGGCGTTGCAACGCAGATTTCTCTGAATATCACTAAAGGCAGTGGTGATATCACTCATGTCTTGAGTCAACAGTCTACTGGCCTGAATCACGATATCATCAACAGTCGCCTCCTCTTGGATCAGTTCAACCACTAACTCTTTCTTGGCCAACAAATTAGGTAACGAGTAATGCTTTACTTTCATCAATGGTTTGAAAATTTTATAGGTTAACCAATGAATTTTATGAGCCACCAACATCGGTCGGTTAATTAACAGTCCTTCGAGGGTGGCCGTGCCGGAGGCTAGGATAATGGCGTCCGAAGCTGCCATCACCTCTCGTGAACGGCCGTCAATTAAGGTGATCACTAAATCAGGAGCAATAAGTGCTTTGCGCGCTAAAAATTGTTCTTTACGCTGCTCATTTACCAGGGGCATGACTAAGGATAATTGCGGGAATTTTTCCGCTAACTGTAATGCGGCAAGCAAGTACATATCACTATTAAATTTAAGCTCGCTGGAGCGGCTACCAGGCATCAAGGCTAATACCTGACCAGACTCGCTAAGACCCAACTCTTGGCGTGCTTGGAGTTTGTCCATATTAGGATCAATTTCGTCCGCCAGCGTGTGGCCAATGTAGGCACAAGGAAAACCGTGCTGGTCGTAGAATTCTTTTTCAAAGGGTAATAATGCGAGCACTAAATCGGTGGCTGCAGCCACCTTAAATATCCGTTTCTGACGCCAAGCCCAGATAGATGGACTCACATATTGCACAGTTTTAATGCCCGCCGTCTTTAGTTGCAGTTCGAGGCGCAGATTAAAATCAGGTGCGTCAATACCTACAAAGACATCTGGTGGGTTAGCGATAAAATGTTGGCATAGCTTGTCTTTAATTTTAAACAGCCTGCGCAGCCGGCTAAAGACTTCAACCAGGCCCATCACCGATAGCTCCTCCATATCAAACAGGCTATGACAGCCTTGCTCAATCATCAAAGGGCCGCCGATACCTTCGAAGGTAGCGTTAGGATAGCGTTGTTTAATTGCCTTAATAAAGCTGGCCCCTAAGATGTCACCAGATATCTCACCGGCGACGATACCAATACGAATAGGGGTCAAATTTGGCACGTCAGCTGACGTGCCTTGAGGCGCAATGGGACGAGAACTAATATCCACAGTTTTTCCTTTACAGCTAGTGGCTATCGAATGATACCGCGGTTTGAGGTTTGAATAAATCGAGCAAATATTTGTACTTGCTCATCCTCACTGCTGGCCAGTTCAGTCACCGCCTGAGCAAGAGGTAACTGTTGCTTATACAAGGTTTTAAAACCGCGACGAATCGCCAGAATAGTCTGTTTCTCGAATCCTCTGCGCTTAAGTCCTTCGCTATTAATCCCACGAGGAGCACAGGGCTGCCCTTGGCAAATAACAAAAGGTGGCACATCTTGATTAACATAAGATGTAGCGCCGACAAACGCATGGGCACCAATTTTGACAAACTGATGCACTCCAGTCATTCCACCTAAGATGGCATGATCACCAACTTCGACGTGTCCTGCGAGATTAACGCTATTAGCCAAGATACAATGATCACCGACCACACAATCATGTGCAACATGAGCATTAGCCATCAGCAAGTTATCACTACCGATACGGGTGATCCCTTGATCTTGTACCGTACCACGGTGAATCGTCACCCCTTCGCGCACGATGTTATTATCACCCATCACGAGATGAGTAATTTCACCAGCGTATTTTTTGTCTTGGCATTGCTCACCAATTGATGAAAACTGAAAGAAATGGTTGCCGCTGCCAATGACCGACGGGCCTTTGATCACAACATGTGATTCCAAAATACAGTTATCACCTAAGCTAACGTCCGCACCAATATAGCTCCATGGACCAACGGTCACATTGTCGCCTATCTGGGCTTGTGGATGTATAAAAGCTAAAGGGTCTATCACAATTTAATCCTTACGTGCACACATGATATCAGCACTACATACCAACTTATCATCGACAAACGCCTTACAAGTGAACTTGGCGATACCGCGGCGTTCCTTGAGGTATTCAACATGAATGTTTAGCACATCACCAGGTACCACGGGTTGCTTGAAACGTGCGTTATCTATTGCGGCGAAGTAATACAATGTATTCTCGCTTTTCTCAGTCGTTTTAAAACCAAGTACACCAGTGGCCTGCGCCATCGCTTCAAGAATTAATACTCCTGGCATAATCGGCTTTATTGGGAAATGTCCCTGAAAAAACGGTTCATTGATAGTAACGTTCTTAACCGCATGTAACGTCTTTCCCGCTTCAAAATCGATCACTTTATCGATCAGCAGAAAAGGATAACGATGCGGTAATAACTGCATAATTTCGTTAATTTCAATCGGAGATAATTCGTTAGACAAAATAATAATTCCTAATTTTAAATATTGTGTCGCGTTCAATCAGCCTTAAGCTGATTTTCCACTTGCTTGAGTCGTTTAGCCATGGCGTCGAGCTGACGATAGCGTACGCCATTTTTTCGCCATTCTTTATTTGTTTGTGATGGCATACCTGAAGAGTATACACCAGCACTATCAATATTTTTAATCACCATGGTCATACCTGTAATGGTGACCTCATTTGCAATGGTTAAATGACCACTAATTGCGCAAGCACCACCAATAATACAATTATCGCCAATTTGGGTACTGCCCGCAAAAACGGAATTAGCCGCTACGGCACAACTTTGTCCCATAATAACATTGTGGCCAATATGAACCTGATTATCGAGGATACAACCGTCACCAACGATGGTACTGTCGAGCGCACCGCGATCGATGGTAGTATTAGCACCTATTTCGACATTATTGCCGACGATTACTCCGCCAGTCTGCGGGATCTTAAACCATTGACCTTTATTTGGCGCAAAGCCAAATCCATCGCTACCTATCACGCTGCCACTATGCAGAAGACAGTTATCACCTAAGGTGACACGATGGTAAATTGTTACATTAGCCCACGTCTTAGTACCGGCACCTATTACCGCACCTTGACCAACAAAGCCGTTGGCACCCAAGTAACAATTATCACCAATTATCGCATCAGCTTCGATCACCGTATTAGCACCAACACAAGTATTAACACCGATTGTGGCAGAGGGTGATATCACCGCGCTGGGATGAATTGACGTCGATGGGAGTGGTGTTGAATCAAGCATTTGCGCGAGTATCGCATACCCCACGTAAGGGTCTTTGACAACAATGGCGTTACCACGATAACCTTCAAGATCTTGCTCACGTAATAGACACGCACTGGCATTCGATTCAAATAATTGAGACCGATATTTTGGGTTTGATAAAAACGAAATCTGCCCAGACTGGGCAGATTTTAGTGTAGCTATGCTGGTGATAAGAACATTCTCATCACCAACAATGGTTGCGTCAAGCGCGCAAGCTAATTCGCTAAGGCGATATTTTTTCATCGAAATTACTTAGTCTTTGCAACTTTAGCCGCAACTTTCGCTGAAATATCATGTTCTTTATTGATGTAAGCAACAGAATTTGACTGCATGATAATGTCGTACTTGTCAGTCTTAGCAATTGCATTTACAGCTTTTTGAACTTTCATTAGCAATTTGTTACGTTCTTCGCCTTGACGACGACGATTATCTTCTTCTAACGCTTTACGCTTTAATTGATAATCGCTTTGGAACGATTCCATTTCACGTGCCATCTTGGTCTTTTGCTCGTTACTCATTAACGCGCCGTCACGTTTCTGCTTATCAACCAATGCTTGCATCTTCTTTTCGATTGCTTGAATTGACTCAACGCGTTCTTTAAATTCACTTTGTAACTGCTGAGCAACCTGCTCACGTTGTGGTAAATTTTTGAAAATAGTCGCCATATCGATAACGCCAATTTTCTGTTCGAACGCAAAAGCCGCTGAGCTCATTGTAGCGCCAACCAATAGTGCGCTTAAAGATACTGCTGTTACTAATTTTTTCAAAACTTTCTCCTTATGCAGCCTGCGCATCACACAAATGATATCGTTGCGCAGACCAAAATATTTAATTTACTGTTATTATTTTACTAACTAATGGTGTTAAAAAGTGGTGCCTATATTAAACGAGAACACTTCTAAATCATCACCCTTAACCTCTTTGAGCGGCCGCGCCAAACTGAAGACCATAGGTCCCATTGGCGACAACCATTGTACCGAAATGCCGTAAGAGGCACGATACAAACTGGCATCGGCGTAGTCATATATCTTATCAAATTCCGCCGCAGGGAAGTTGCTATATTTAGTATAGTCGAATTCTGTATCCCATACATTACCCGCTTCAACAAAAAAGCTCGTTCTGACCGAACTACCGGCACTGTCATCAAGAAATGGCGTTGGTACGAACAACTCCATTGTAGCAAGCGCAAGGGCATTACCACCAATCGAACTATATTGGTTGATACCAATTTGATTTGGATCGCCATAGATTGGATCATTACTGCCATTAACCGCGTCAATCGGATTAGTGCCGCCATTTTCTCCACTACCATAGAGATAGACCGCTTTTGGACCGACCGTATTTGATTTAAAGCCACGTAACGAGCCACTACCACCGGCGCGGAAATTTTCGTTGAAGGCATATAAATGATCGCTACCTTCATGCTTACCATAACCATTACCGTAACCTAAACGCACCTTACCCATTAGTGAGTAACGGTGGTCCCGTGTCAACGGGTAGTAGTGACGGCTCTCAAATGACAATTTAAAGAACTGTATTTCACTACCTGGCACTGTCATCTTACCATTGAGGTTTGTCGATGAGCCAGAGGTCGGGAACGTCGCGCGATTTAGGGTGTTACGGTTCCACGCGGCAGATACCTCGAAACTATTAAATTCGATATTACCGTTATTGTCGCCACCGTAAACATTATAGAACGGTTTAACTTGCTCATAAGTACTTAATTTAGAGATGCCGTTATGACGATAAGCCAGACCTAGCGAGATTCGACTAACCGGGTTAATCGGGAAGCCAATATCAAATCCAACACCATATGATTGATTGTTGTATTGCTCTAAGTCAGCACGACCCGCATCATATTCAGACCAATATAAATTTGCACCGGCACTAATACCATCATGGGTAAAGTATGGGTCGCGGAACGACAAATTCACACTTTTTGAGTAATCATTGGTGTTAAGACTTAGCCCAACGCTGTTACCGGTACCCAAGAAGTTACCCTGCTGGATGCCAAGCTGGAGATTAAGTCCACCATAACTGCCATAACCAACACCGGCGTTAAATGAACCTGATGGCTGCTCTTTGACATTAACTTCAACATCGACTCTGTCTTCAAAGCCCGCTAATGGGATAATCTCAGTTTCGACATCCTCAAAGAAGCCCAACCGATTGAGATAAGCTTTCGAGCTTTCTAGCAGCTGATTGTTTAGCCACGAGCCTTCGAGTTGGCGCATTTCTCGGCGCAACACTTCATCTTCTGTCGTGCTATTACCGTTAAAGCGGATCTCGTTGACATAGACGCGCTGCCCCGGCTCGATGTTAAAATTGAGCGTGACTAGTTTAGTCTCGTCATCGATCTCAGGGAACGTGGTAACCTTCGGGAAGGCGTACCCATAACGACCTAAATAACGTGATATCATCTCTTCGGTGTAGGTAACATCCGCACCGCTGTATGTCATCTCACTCTTGATCGGTACGAGTTTCTCTAAAATCTCACGATACTTTTCAATATTACCGATAAGATTAACGTCTTTAACCTTATATATTTCACCTTCATCAAGATTTAGGGTGATATAGAGCCCTTTCTTGTTTGGCGTCATTGAGACCTGCGTACTGTCCACTTTAAACTGGATGTAACCGCGGTCCTTATAAAAAGATTCCAGTGTTTCGATATCGCCTTGCAATTTTTGCTTTTGATAACGACGTTCACCGAACAGGTTCCACCAAGCGGTATGGTCGGTTAATTCAAGCTCTTCTTTTAACGCATCATCGCTAAAGATTTTGTTACCGACCAGATTGATCTGCTCGATATCAGCGGCATCGCCTTCCTTAAAAGTAAATTTAAGTTCGACACGATTACGCGCCAGCGGCGTGATGCTCGCTTCAACATCGGCTGAATACTTACCAACGCTGAAATAGAAGTCTTCTAGACCCTTCTCTATTTCGGTTAGCATGGTGCGGTCGAGCGGTTCACCGATACGAATACCAGAACCACTGAGACTCTCGTTTAGCTGCTCATCTTTGAGATCTTTGTTTCCCTCAAAACTAACCGCCGAGATCGTCGCGCGCTCTTTGACCTGAATGATCAGAAGGCCTCCATCATGGGAGACCTCGATATCTTCGAAGTTGGTTGATGCGTAAAGTGCTTTGATCAATCGCTGAACCGCTATGGTATCAACGTTATCGCCGACTTTTACTGGCAGATTCAACAACGCAGCGCCCAGCGCTACGCGTTGCAATCCATCAATTCGAATGTCTGTTACCGTAAAAGGCTGAGCAGCAATGGAACTAAAACTTGTTCCTAAAAGGGCAATAGGTGCCAAAAGTTTGGAAAACTTCATCATGCTTTATTTTATTATCCTTATTATTGGCTATTCACAGCCGAGTAAAATCATTAAAAATTGCTATGCTCATTAGCATAAACAACAGAGCGGCACCGATGCGAAACCCCACTTCCTGTACTTTCTCTGGCACTGGTTTGCCAGTCACAAGCTCAACGAAGTAGTACATCAGGTGACCACCATCGAGTACTGGTAACGGTAATAGGTTAATAATCCCTAGATTCACGCTAATCAGTGCTAGAAAACTCAAAAATGCGACCACTCCATAACTTGCGCTCTGGCCTGCGCCTTGTGCGATAGAAAGTGGACCACTTAAGTTTTTAACCGATAAATCTCCGGTTACCAACTTACCAATCATGTTAAAACTCAGGCTGACGAGCTGCCAAGTTTTTTCCATGCCCTTGGTAAATGCGTCAACTACTCCATATTCCAAGGTCACTTTACTACTCTCGGGCCAAGGAGTGGGGGTCGGACTAACGCCAGCATAACCAATGGAATTACCTTGATTATTTATTTTTCGCTGCGGTGTAATACGAGCTTCTATCATGGTGTCATTTCTTTGATAGGCAACGTTAACAGAAGTTCCACCGTTTTGTTCAATTATTTCAACAAACTGTTTCCACTTGGTTATTTTAACACCACCAACGCTAACTAATTTGTCGCCAACACGTAGACCCGCCTGCTGCGCTGGTGATTGTTCCGCCACGGCAGACAGTACTAAAGATGGTTCAGGAAAGTACGGTGCCAAACCCAACGAACGAAATGGGCTGTGCTTTTCGGGTTCAAACTTCCATTGAGTAAGATCTAATCGTTTAGTGGTCAAGTTGTTGTTACTGCGTACCACAATATCGCTGCTGGGCTGACCAAATGCGCCAACCAACGATAGATTAACGTCCTGCCAATGTTGGGCCGGCTCACCATCGATGGAAATAATTTCATCACCAGTCTCAATACCGGCTTGCGCGACAATCGATGCAGGCGCCACATGACCAACAATGGGTTTAATACCGTTAACGCCAATTAAATACATTAACCAGAACGCAAACACCGCAAAAACAAAATTAGCCAATGGACCTGCAGCAACAATGGCGATGCGCGCTAGCACAGATTTTCGATTAAACGCGCCGTCAACCAAGTGTTCTGGAACATCATCGACCCGTTCATCGAGCATTTTGACATAACCGCCTAGTGGAATAGCAGCAATGACATACTCAGTGCCATCCTGACCTACTTTACGCCATAGCACCTTACCAAAGCCGATTGAAAAACGCTGCACCGTCACACCACAACGACGAGCGGTCCAAAAATGTCCATACTCATGAATGGCAACGAGAATACCCAGCGCGACAATAAATGAGGCAAGGTTCCACAAGATAGCGATCATAACGAGTGCCCTTGATTAATAATCGAGTGAGCAGCGCGACGCGCCATTTGATCGGTGGCGATTATACTGTCGATGCAATTAACCTCAGTTAAGTCGGCGCTGTCTAGCACCTGCTGGTTTATCGCCGCTATATCGGTGAATCCGATTTGTCCTTGGAGGAACGCCTCAACACAAATTTCGTTAGCGGCATTCAAAGTAGTGGTGGCATTTTGCCCTTGATAGCAGGCATCGATAGCCAACTTAAGGCAGGGAAAACGCTGGTGATCTGGGGCGTTAAAACTAAAGTCTTTGAGCTGTGAAAAATCCAGCGGCCCGACGCCTGACTTGATACGTTCGGGATAAGCCATCGCATAGGCGATTGGTGTTCGCATATCCGGTTTGCCAAGTTGTGCAACTACAGAGCCATCGATATATTGCACCATAGAATGGATCACACTTTGCGGGTGGATCACCACCTCAATTTGATTGGGCTTGGTGTCAAATAACCACCGCGCTTCAATATACTCGAGCCCTTTATTCATCATGGTGGCAGAGTCTACCGATATCTTACGCCCCATCGTCCAATTAGGGTGGGCACATGCCTGCTCCACAGTCACTTGTGATAAAGTTGCTAAATCTCGAGTCAAAAATGGCCCACCCGACCCGGTCAGTAATAATTTACTGACCCCTAATTGCTCTAGTGGGCAATATCCAATCTTAGTTTGAGCTTGCGGCGGCAGCGCCTGAAAAATTGCATTGTGTTCGCTATCTACGGGCATTAAAATTGCGCTAGATTGGCGCAACTCTTTAATAAACAATTGACCAGACATTACGAGGGCTTCTTTATTCGCCAATAATATCCGTTTGTTCGCTCTAACTGCAGCAATAGTTGGTAATAACCCTGCGGCGCCAACGATGGCTGCCATCACAGTATCGACTCGCTCGTCATTTGATACCGCGACTAATGCGTCCTCACCTGCCAACACTTTGGTGGTGCAATCCGCAGGTAAAGATTGACGAAGCGCCTTGGCGGCATCACCGTTAACCATCACCGCATAGACCGGATTAAACTCCTGACACAACAAGCGCATCTTTTCGACGCTTTGCTGCGCAGTAATCGCAAAGACCTGATATTTTTCGCTGTTAAGCCGAATAATATCCAAGGTACTAGTCCCGATAGAACCAGTAGCACCGAGGATGGTAACTTGTTGTATTGACATTAGGCCACCAAGAAAAAATAGCCTAAGGCGAACAATGGAATAGCGGCCGTCAAGCTGTCGATTCTATCTAAGACGCCGCCATGCCCAGGCAGTAGGGTGCCACTGTCTTTGATATTGCTGCTACGCTTAAACATACTTTCGCTTAAGTCGCCGAATACTGAGGCTAATGCGGTAAACAAACCGAGCAATATCAGCAATCCAGGCTCTATATTATAAAAATAGCTCGTCGTGGAAAACATCACGATAAGTGCGGTGCCAACACCGCCGAGCATGCCTTCAAGCGTTTTCCCTGGACTCACGTTAGGCATTAATTTGCGTTTACCAATAGCGCGACCAACAAAATAAGCCCCAACATCGGCGCCCCAGACAATCCCAAACACCGCCATGATTAAGAAGCCACCAAGCATAGGGTCGTTAGCGTAGCCGTAGCTTCTAAGTGCCACTAGCCCGAGCCAAAATGGAATGAGCGTCAATTGGCCAAATAGTCCCTTATAGAAATCGCTTTGCTGCCAAAATCCTTGGCCTTTGGGATAACAAAATATCATCACCACACTGGCAACCCACCACATCAGCGCAATAAACAGCGCTGCTTCATAAATGGGGTGCAACTGACCATTGAGCCATAGCGAATCTACCGGCACCACTAAACCGAAACAAAGCAACAATAGCGCGACAGTAATGGTAAAGACCACACGATACATTTTAGTGGTGCTCGCCGCTGGTTTTTCTTGTCCACTGTGCGCTGGAATGAAAGCGCCCCACTCCCAAGCGCCCAGTAGCGTGACTACAGCGGCAAAAATAGGGAATAGCGCTAGAGGCAAAAAGAAGATGCCTGCCAGTGCCAATGGAGCAAGTATTAGTGCAGTAATTATTCTTTGTTTTAACAAACTTTAGTCCTTTGTTCTTATTTTGTCGCGATGACCTGTTCGCTGGTACAACCAAAACGACGCTCAACCTTCGCAAAGGAAGCGATCGCTTTTAAGAATTCATTTTGATCAAAATCTGGCCATAGTGTATCGGTAAAATAGAGTTCGGCATAAGCCGCTTGCCATAATAGGAAGTTACTAATACGGCAGTCGCCACCGGAGCGAATTAACAAGTCGAGTTCTGGAAGTTGTGCGGTACAGATATGTTGTTCAATCAACTCTTCACTAATATCGCTTGCCGCTAGTTTACCCTGTTCTACGAGTACAGCCAACTTTTGACAGGCTTGGGTTACATCCCAGCGTCCGCCATAGTTCGCCGCAATATTTAATATTAAGCCACTATTGTCTTTAGTTAGTTCTTGGGCATTGATTATTTTTTTTTGTAATTTTTCGCTAAATCTAGACGTATCACCAATAACATTTAACTTAACATTATTGCGATTGAGGCGTTTTATTTCGAGGGATAATACGGTGAGAAATAGCTCCATTAGCACGGACACTTCGTCCGCAGGACGCTGCCAATTTTCACTGCTAAAGGCGAATAGCGTTAATGCCTTTATCTTGAGTTCACTGGCGATTTTGACAACTTCACGAACCTTCTCTACCCCCGCTTTGTGTCCAATCACTCGGCGCTTACCCAGACGCTGGGCCCAGCGTCCATTACCATCCATGATAATCGCGACATGCGCCGGCAATGTATCACATTCAAGTAATTGAGATTTCAATTGTTCACTCATCTAAGCTCCATAGACTAACTTCACTAAGGAATATATCCTGCCTTAGCTTAATAAACGCTGAGTGACGATACACAGCTCAGCGTTTAAATACTAGATTAGCAGCGCTAATCCAGTCAATACGAAGAAATAATTGCTCGTACTATACTTCTAGAAGCTCGGCTTCTTTCTCTGCTAACAGCGCATCCATTTCTTTGATGTATTTGTTAGTTAAGTCTTGAATTTGATCTTCGCCTTTACGTGCATCATCTTCACCAACTTCTTTTTCTTTCTCTAGTGATTTAATATCACCATTTGCATCACGACGGATATTACGGATCGCAACACGGCCTTTTTCTGCTTCGCCGCGAACAACCTTGATAAGATCTTTACGACGCTCTTCAGTTAACGGTGGTAATGGAATGCGAATTAACGCGCCCGCCGAGTTAGGATTAAGCCCTAAATCTGAGCTCATGATCGCTTTTTCAACAGCGGCGATCATTGTGCTGTCAAATACAGTAATCGTTAGTGTTCTTGCATCACCAACACCCACATTACCGACTTGGTTAAGCGGTGTTTCAGCGCCATAGTATGGCACAGTAATAGAATCTAATAGGCTTGGGTGTGCACGACCGGTACGTACCTTTTGCATCTGTAGTCTAAGCGAATCTACGCTTTTAGCCATACGTGTTGCTGCGTCATCTTTAATTTCGTTAATCACTAGTCTGTTCCTATTATTTATCTAACTTGGTAATTAGTGTACCAATATCTTCACCCATAATAACACTACGTAGTGCGCCGGGCTTGTTCATATTGAATACTTTAATTGGCATGCCATGGTCGCGTGCCAGGGTAAATGCGCTTAAATCCATGACTTTAAGCTCTTTATCGAGTACGGTATCGTAATCTAATTCTTTGTACATCTCAGCTTCAGGATCCTTAACAGGATCAGCCGAATAAACGCCATCAACTTTAGTGCCTTTTAATACGACATCGGCTTCAATCTCAATGCCACGAAGACAGGCGGCAGAGTCAGTGGTGAAAAATGGGTTACCGGTACCGGCAGCAAAAATAACCACACGGCCTTCTTTTAACATGCTAATCGCTTCTGCCCAGTTGTAAGAGTCACACACCCCCTTAAGGTCAACGGCTGACATAAGACGCGCGTTCACGTAGGCACGGTGCAGTGCATCACGCATTGCTAAGCCATTCATTACGGTGGCTAACATACCCATCTGATCGCCAACAACACGGTTCATGCCTGCGTTAGCAAGGCCTTCTCCGCGGAATATATTACCGCCTCCGAGTACGATACCAACCTGAATGCCTAACTCCATCAGTTCCTTGATTTCTTGAGCCATACGGTCGAGTACTTTAGGATCAATACCAAAACCTTGTTCGCCAACTAGAGCTTCACCACTAAGTTTTAAAAGAATTCGACGATAAGCCGGTTTAGGATTTGCAGTCATTTTTATGCCCTTTGCCTGTGTTATTACGTGAAAATACCGCCAATTCGGCTATTTTACGACGCTAAATTTAAGTTTTACAACTAAATTATCGTTAGTTCAATGGTAAAAATTAAATTCAATGTTGCATTTTTATCTTGTTCGTTTAAAAAGACCGCGACAAATGTCACGGTCTTTTTATATATCAGCAAAGATAGCTAATATGATTTAGAAGAGAATTACTTCTTTAGTGCAGCAATAGTTGCTTCTACTTCAGCAGCAAAATCTTCTTCTTTCTTTTCGATGCCTTCGCCTAATTCAAAGCGTAGGAAACCAGCAACATCAGCGCTGTTTGCTTTAAGCAAATCGGCAACTAGTTGTGATGGATCTTTGATGAACGGTTGACCCGTTAGGCTGATTTCGCCAGTGAATTTCTTCATGCGACCAGCAACCATCTTTTCAGCGATTTCTTGTGGCTTGCCACTTTCTACTGCCATTTCGATCTGAAGTTTACGCTCACGCTCAACAACTTCTTCTGATACATCAGAAGGCTTAGCGAACGTTGGGTTTGCCGCAGCAACATGCATTGCTACGTCTTTAGCCAATGCTTCATCGCCGCCAACTAGGTTTGCGATTGCGCCAATTTTTCCGCCATGTACGTAAGCAGCTAGGTTGTCGCCTTCGATTGAAACAACACGACGTACAGTCATGTTCTCGCCAATTTTAGCAACTAGTGCAGCACGCTTAGCTTCAACAGTGCTATCGCCTAACGTTAGTTCGTTAAGAACAGTAACATCATTTGCTTTTGCAGCATGAGCTGCAGCAACAATTTCGTTACCTAGTGCTAGGAAGCTCTTATCCATGCCAACGAAATCAGTTTCACAGTTGAACTCAAGCATAGTAGCTACGCCGCCTTCAACTTTAGTGAAGATTGAACCTTCAGCCGCGATACGACCAGCTTTCTTAGCCGCTTTCGCTTGGCCAGATTTACGCATAAGGTCGATTGCCGCTTCGATATCACCGTTAGTTTCGGTAAGGGCTTTCTTACAATCCATCATGCCAGCAGCTGTGCGGTCACGAAGTTCTTTAACTAATTTAGCAGTAATTGCCATTGTTATTTCCTCTGTATTTAAATAAGACGCTAGCATTAGCTAGCGCCTAATATGCTAATGATTTAGTGTTTGCTCAAATGAGCAAGCGCTAAATTATTCAGCTTCAACGAATCCATCAGTCTCTGCTTGCGCAGCAACAGTGTTGTTACGACCTTCGTTTACAGCATCTGCAACTGAAGATACGTAAAGTTGGATAGCACGGATAGCATCATCGTTACCTGGAATGATGTAATCGATACCGTCTGGGTTAGAGTTAGTATCAACAACAGCAATTACAGGAATACCTAGGTTGTTAGCTTCTTTAACTGCAATGTGCTCGTGATCAGCATCGATAACAAAAATTGCGTCTGGAAGACCATTCATGTTTTTGATACCACCTAGAGATTTCTCTAGTTTTTCCATTTCACGAGTACGCATTAACGCTTCTTTCTTAACTAGCTTGTCGAAAGTACCGTCTTGTGATTGAGCTTCTAAATCTTTTAGACGCTTGATCGATTGACGAACTGTTTTCCAGTTAGTCAACATGCCGCCTAACCAACGATGGTTAACGTAGAACTGGTCACATGAAAGTGCAGCTTCTTTAATTGCATCGCCAGCAGCGCGCTTTGTACCAACTAAAAGGATTTTACCTTTCTTAGACGCAGCGTTACTAAGAACAGCAAGCGCTTCGTTAAACATTGGTGCAGTTTTTTCAAGGTTGATGATATGAACTTTGTTACGAGCACCGAAGATGAAAGGCTTCATCTTTGGATTCCAGTAACGGGTTTGGTGACCGAAGTGAACACCAGCTTTTAACATATCGCGCATTGAAACAGTAGCCATAATAAATTTCCTCTTGGGGTTAGGCCTCCACATACCCTGACGTTCGAACCTACAGCATGAAATTATGCCTTGGCACCCCGAACACAGTTAGTGATATGTGTGTGATTTAAGATAAATGTAAATTTTTATTGGTTCTTTCAGTCAAGAGCATTAAAATTAGGCTTTAAACCTCGTTAAAATGATGGTTGAATGAAATCCTCGGCGCGCTTTATACCAAAAACACGCATAAAAAACAAGTTTTGACCGATAATTTGGTCAATAAAATAGAGATAAATGAATGGCTATTACAATTAAAACCAACGAAGAAATAGACAAAATGCGCGTTGCAGGCCGCCTGGCGGCAGAAGTTCTTGAAATGATTGGTCCACTAGTTAAAAAAGGCGTGACCACCAACGAACTAAATGACATCTGTCACCAGTATATCGTCGAAGAGCAGCAAGCCATTCCGGCACCGTTAAATTATCATGGCTTTCCAAAGTCAATTTGTACCTCCGTCAACCATGTTATCTGTCATGGCATCCCAGCGGACAAGAAACTTAAAGATGGTGACATTATTAACATCGACATCACCGTGATTAAAGATGGTTATCATGGTGATACCAGTAAGATGTTTATTGTCGGCAAAGGCAGCATTTTAGCGGAGCGGCTCATTAGTACCACTCAAGAGAGTCTTTACCGAGCGATTAAAATGGTTAAACCCGGCGTGCGTTTGGGCGATATTGGTCATGCCATTCAAACCTATTGTGAAGGTTTTAATTATTCAATCGTACGTGAGTACTGTGGCCACGGTATTGGTAAAGAGTTTCATGAAGATCCACAAGTTGTTCATTACGGTAAAAAAGGTACTGGCGATACGCTACAAGCTGGTATGTGTCTAACGATAGAGCCGATGGTCAACGCAGGCAAGCGCCATAGTAAGATGGCCAACAATGATGGTTGGACGGTTGTCACCAAAGATCGTTCACTCTCAGCACAGTGGGAACATACGTTATTAGTCACGAGCAATGGCGTCGAAATATTAACACTGCGTAATGACGAAGATTTACCAAAAGTTATTGAGCACGCTTAAAAAATCTATCGCACTAGCTAGAATTCAAGCTAGCTAGTGTGTATTTTAGTAACTATTGAACGGCCCTTTTATGGTAACGAAAATGATGTTAGCGCCACAGGAGTCCATCGCCGGACTTGCCCCTACCGATGTAATGATGCATTACAAGCAACAGATCCAAGATTTCTCACTCCAATCACAGACACGATTTAATGAGGGTGAAAATATTCGAGTGCTGCTGCATAACCGTAGCGATTTTATCGACAGTCTTTTGGCTCAGGTGTGGCAACACTTTGAACTCACCAGTCACAGTATTTCCTTAATTGCAGTCGGTGGTTATGGTCGTGGGGAGCTACACCCTAACTCTGACATTGATTTACTATTGCTCTCTAAGAATACTGTCGACAAAGCACAATCTGAACTGATCAGCGAGTTTATTACCTTGTTGTGGGACATTCGACTGGATATCGGCCACAGTGTCCGCACGTTAAAGGAAACTATTCATTTGGGCCGTGATGATATCACCGTGGCGACAAATTTAATGGAATCACGGTTATTAGCCGGTTGCCCAGAACTATATCAAGCGCTAGAGGAAGCCGTTGAGCATCCGAAATTTTGGCCGAGTAGTGATTTTTATATCGCCAAGCGTGATGAGCAACTAGCCCGTCATCATGCGGGAGACTCGTTCGATCTAGAGCCTAATATTAAAGCTTGTACCGGTGGTATGCGTGATATCCAAACCGTGGGGTGGATTGCTAAACGTCACTTTAAAGCGACGTTTGTCGAGCAGTTAGTTGCACATGGCTTCTTTTCACAAGACGAACTTGACCAATTGCTTGAGTGTCAAGATTACCTCTGGCGAATGCGCTTCGCCCTTCATACCGTCGCTAAACGCGGCGAAGATAAGCTACTGTTTAATTACCAAAATGAAGTGGCCGTGGCACTTGGTTATTGTGATGATGAGCACTTGGCCGTTGAACACATGATGAAAAAGTATTATCAAACCATTCGCCAGATCAGCGAATTGTGTGAGATGTTACTACAGCTATTTAAACGAGAATACTTGGGACGCATCCATCCACTTGAACGGGAAGATATTGATGATAATTTCCGACGTGTAGGACCCTTTGTCGAAGCAAAAAATGATGATTTGTTTCACCAACCACAGCAGATTATTAAGTTGTTTTTTAACGCGGCAACTGATCTAAGAATAACCGGGATCTATGCCCCGACGCTGCGTCAACTGCGTCAGGCGCGTTATTATCTTACGGCTCCACTTAGTGAGAATCGAGAATGCCGCCAAGCCTTTATGAAGATCCTCAAGCACCCAAATGGTATTAGCGCCCTTTCGCTGATGCATAAACATGGCATTTTGGCGAGCTACCTTCCTGCGTGGGAGGATATTACCGGGCAAATGCAGTTTGATTTATTTCATGCCTACACAGTCGACGAGCATACCCACCGGTTATTACTCAACATTGACCGCTTCTCAAACCCGAAATACAAGGAAGAGTTCCCATTGTGTAGCGTGTTAATCGAATCGATCTCGAAAAAGGGGCTACTCGTATTGGCCGCCATTTTTCATGATATTGGTAAAGGACGTGGTGGCGACCATAGCGAGTTAGGCGCTCAAGATGCGTTAGACTTTGGCAAGCAGCACGATTTAAATGAACACGATACGCGCCTTGTCGCGTGGCTGGTAGAGAACCATCTCGTGATGTCTATTACCGCGCAACGTCGTGATATTCATGATCCTGACGTCATCAATACGTTCGCAAATACCGTCAAGGATGAGACGCGTCTTGCTTACTTATACTGCTTAACTGTCGCCGACATTTGTGCCACCAATGATAATCTGTGGAACAGTTGGAAAGGATCATTGCTGCGAGAACTGTATTTCTTTACCTTGCGCGCACTGCGCCGCGGTAAAATAACCGACGTGGATGCCGAACAACGGGTGGAAGAATATAAATCCAAAGCGCTACAGCTGCTCACCAACAAAGGTTGCAATGCAGCTGTGTTAAGTCAAGTCATGGCGTTATGGGAAGAGTTCGAACCGAATTATTTTTTGCGTCATAGCCCGACAGAGATTGCTAATCACAGCGTAAGCATTGTCGAGCATAAGCAAGTTAATCAACCCATCGTAGCCATCTTTAATTACGATAAAAAGACCAGCAGCGAGCTATTCGTTTATACCCAAGATACCTCAAATTTATTTGGTAAGGTGATGCGGGTACTCGGTAGTAAGAATGTTCAGATTAATGATGCCCATGTCACCGCTACATCACATGGTTTTATTCTCGACACCTTTACCGTTTCAGAGCCTGATGGCAATGCATTGGTCGAACCAAGACGCATAAAATCAATCATTCAGACGCTTTACAAATCGCTAACGATTAAGACTTTCAAGCCACATACTAGGCGGCGTATCGCACGCCAAATCAAGAGTTTTCAGGTGCCAACCCAAATTTCCTTCATCAAGAATGAAAATAGTGACAATACGATCTTTGAGTTAGTTGCACTTGATATGCCTGGACTATTGGCCACCATCGGTGATGTATTTACCAAGCACAAGATCAACCTCATTAATGCTAAAATAACCACTATCGGCGAACGGGTCGAAGATTTCTTTATTATCACCGACAATGAAGATCAGGAATTAACGGTTGACGCCCAACAGAAATTAAAACAAGCGCTGCTAAAAGCAATTGAAAAAATTAATACATAAGGAAGAACTATGAGTGATTTACAACAGATAATTGAGCATGCATTTGATACGCGCGACCAATTTACCAGTGAAACCGCCTCAAGCGATGTGCAACAAGCGGTAAAAACAGTGATGGCGATGCTCGATAGCGGCGAAGCGAGAGTCGCGGAGAAAATCAGCGGCGAATGGGTTGTTCATCAATGGATTAAAAAAGCGGTGTTATTATTCTTTAAGCTGCACGACAACATCGTTATCGACGGCCAAGAGACGAAATACTACGACAAGGTGCCACTAAAGTTCGCTAATTATACTCAAGAGCAGTTTCAGGCCGAGGGGATGCGTGTCGTACCGCCAGCCACGGTACGTCAAGGCTGCTTCATAGGTAAAAACGTTGTCTTAATGCCGTCATACACCAATATAGGTGCCTATGTCGATGAAGGTACTATGGTCGATACATGGGCGACTGTCGGCTCATGTGCCCAGATTGGCAAGAATGTTCACCTATCCGGCGGTGTTGGCATCGGCGGTGTATTAGAACCACTACAAGCGAACCCGACGATTATCGAAGACAACTGTTTTATCGGCGCACGTTCAGAGATCGTCGAAGGTGTTATCGTTGAAGAAGGCAGTGTGATTTCGATGGGCGTTTATATTAGCCAAAGTACTCGTATTTTCGACCGCGAAACAGGCACGATCCACTACGGTCGCGTACCGGCCGGCTCCGTGGTTGTTTCTGGTAGTATTCCTTCACCCTGCGGCACTCACAGCCTTTATGCGGCGATTATCGTTAAAAAGGTAGATGCTAAGACAAAAGCCAAAGTCGGCGTTAATGCGCTACTTCGTGGCGTTGAGTAAACTCTTTCACACTCGATAAGCTCACAAGATTAAAGACGCGATAGATTATCGCGTCTTTGCGTTACCCGTCACAGAAATGTCTTACTAATTTGCTAAACTCATTGACTGATAAAATAAATGAGATACTTATGACAAATATAAACAAACTTCAAACCCTTAAAATTTCCTGCGAAGAGTGCGGCCAAAAACATCTTAAGACTATTGCATGGTTAGTAGAAAATAAAGCAATCAGCTGCGAATGCGGTCATCAAACCAATCATAACAACGTCGAACAATTAGTGATGCAAGCCGTTCAAGAACTGAAGTAGATTTTAGATCATCGTTAACTGACTTAGCCGTAATTTTACTCTCATCTTCAAGCATTTAGTTATCCATTTTCCAGCTATCTATTCCCGAACTTTGTTGATATATTGAGTCAATCGGTACTTGCGTACAGAATTGACATGGAATAGTTAAATGAGCTCATCGTTAAAGCGAGGTTGGTATGTTGTCTACCTACCGACACTAATATCACTGCCTTTGTTTTTACTAATTACCTTAATTAACGAGGTTAACATTAAGGAAAATGCCCAAGCCAGAGTGATCGGGGAACTAGAATACAAAGCTGACTATATTAGCAAATCGTTGCACTTCCTCAGACAACAAGCGCCCTCATCTACTCAGCCTCAATACGACGCACTCGTTGACGCACTGGCTAGCAATAGCCAAACGCATATCTCGGTCTACTCGCCGACGGGCAAGCTACTGGGAGACAATTTCTCCTCCGGCTATACTCTTACCGCCAGCCCTAACGATTTACAGCAGCCTGAAATAGCTCAAGCAGCACAAGGATTTAGAGGTAGTATCACTCGCTACAATCAGAATATTGGCCAATCAATGCGCTATATCTCTAACAATGAATCAGATTTTATTTTACGCGTTGGCCTATCTAGCGTCATCGAGCAACAATTAATTAGTGAGCGACGCTATGATTATATGCCGTCGTTTTTGGTGCTTTTCTTTATTACCAGTGTCGGTGGATATTTCTTTATTAGCTGGATAAATAATCGATTAAAGATTCGTTATCAAGAGCTTAAACAACGGGTGCATGCACAAACAGCAGAACTATTGTTGTTGCAAGAGTTTGGCACGCTATTAACCTTATCTAAGTCACTAGAAGACATTGAGCAGGTATTGGGGAAGTTTGCACAGATGCTAATGTACCATGACGCTGGAGTGATTTCGGTGATCCGCTCATCGCGAAACCTTGCTGAAATAAAAGTCGCTTGGGGTGAAAGCAACTGGTTTGAAACGGGGCATTACACCCTCGATGCTTGCTGGTCATTACGTAAGGGTTATGCTCACCCACAGGGTCCTTACGATAAACTAATTCGCTGTGATCATGACAGTGATGAGATTGCTAATGTCATTTGTATTCCGCTGGTTGCACAAGGGGAAACCCTTGGCGTAATGCATTTTAGACGTAATAATATCGAAGATGATTACGATGAAAATGATCGTAAAGTGGCGACGTCTATCGCCGAGCAAGTCGCCCTTTCAATTGCCAATTTACAGTTACGCGACAATTTACGTAATCAAGCGATAAAGGATTCCTTAACCGGACTATTTAACCGCCGCTATTTCGTTGAGACCGCCGAGAAGGAACTCTCGCGCGCGGTGAAACAAAAATCAATGATGGCGATATTGATGATTGACTTAGACTATTTCAAGAAGCTTAACGATAGTTTTGGTCATGATGCCGGTGATAAAGTATTGATGGAGTTTGGTACCCTGCTCAATAAACTCACCCATAACGAGCATATCGCTTGTCGCATGGGAGGGGAAGAATTCGTCGTACTACTTTCTGATACCAATATAGCGCTGGTCCATTCATTTGCCGAGGCCCTGCTAAGTCAATTGCGTAACTTAAAAATACTGTGTAATGGCACCAATATTGGCACGGTCACCGCATCAATCGGCATTAGTACCTACCCAGAAGGTGGCGCGGATATTGAAAGTCTCGTAAAATTAGCCGATCAAGCATTGTATCAGGCCAAATCACAAGGGCGTGACCGTGTCGTTTTATCATCGCCCGATGCTTATAATTCGGTTAAACTGATCGGACAAGCGCCTGATTCGACGCTCCTTGATGAAGTTGACTGATCAGCATGAAGATTTAGAAGATAAGCGCGACATAGAGTACGTAGCCAACCATAGCCAATGCAGCTGCCACTAAATTATAGGGTAGCTGCGTTTTCACATGTTCAATGTGATCACAACCACTGGCCATCGAGGCGATAATGGTTGAGTCTGAGATCGGCGATGAATGATCGCCAAAAATTCCGCCGCCCAACACCGCAGCGACTAAGAACGAAGGAGGCAAACCCGTGCTAAATGATAACGGTAACGCAATGGGAATTAGCACCGCAAACGTACCCCAAGATGTTCCGGTGGCAAACGCCATGATCCCCGCCGTTAAAAACAACATCGGTGCAATTAACATCAGCGGTAACGATTGTCCTAATAATTCACTCACATAAGTGCCAGTGCCATACGCTTTTACTGCATCACCAAAGGCGAAGGAAAGAACCAAAATAACAACCACAGGCACTAACCCCTTAATACCATTGGCGCTATGCTTTAGAATGGCGCTCATACCAAACACTCGATCTTTTAACAGCATCACCACGAGACAACTATAGGATACTATCACGGCCCACATTACTGACCAAGATCCCGATCCACGTCGAATATCGCCGTCGCCACTATGAAATAATAGAGCCAGTGTTAACAGACAAATAAGCACCATCGGTAGAATGAGATAACGTGCCTTACCGCTGCTTTTAGTGACCTCTTCATCACTTGTTTTCGTTCTATCACTCTGAACATAGCTATTGGCCTTACTATGACGCATAGGACCATAAACCTTAGTGCTCAAGGCCGTATAATAGACAAAGATAAGAATAATAATCGGGTAGAAGTTAAAAAATATCGTGTCAATAAGCACGCCAACGGTATCGGTTAGTTGATAGCCGTCGAGTAAACCTAACACGTAGGCTCCCCATCCATTGACCAATAATAAAATACTCACCGGTGAACACGTAGAATCGATAAGAAACGCAAGACGTGCACGGCTTAAGCCATATTTATCGAACAGACTCTGGCTGGCAATGCCGGCGGTAAACATACTAAGATTGGTATCGGTAAAGATGCTGGTACCAATCACCGAAGGTAACAGGCTTGCTTGCCGCTTATTGGTGACCAAATTTTTCTGCGCTAGACGCTCGATAAAGCACTCGATTCCGCCACTCTGTTTCATGAGCGTTAACAGCGCGCCAATCAGTAGACTAAAAATGATAATACGGCGATTACCTTCACCGCTCACCACGGTCACGATCCCAGCGGTGGTATCTTTAATTGCCACCCACGGATCGAGCCCGCTATTCATAAACCAGGTCAATGTAACACCAACGGCGAGTGCCGTTATCGCATTTTTACGCCACACGGCAATGACAATCGCTACAATCGGCGGCAGTAGCGTAAAAGCATTATCTAAGATCATTATATTCTCAATCTATTTTTGCGCCTAGCTTGCGGCCAATGGCGATAAATAGCAATAAGCTAACCAAAAAAAACGCCATATCTCTTGTTTTATCATTTAACTTAAATGATAATGATTATCAATAAGGTTAAATAACGAGGTGTTCTAATGTTTTGGGCTATTGCTGCAACAACGTTTGGTTGTGTATTACTGTTTAGTGCGGGGAAATATCAAGCACCACAGTTTTCGACCAATCAATCAGAAAGCTATATCAATCAATGGGAGTTACCGTACCTTTGGAAGTTGATGGGCGGGTTTAGTATTGCGCTCTCTCTGGCGTTGTGGGGCACCTTATATGGCCTAGTAGAAGGTGGAGTCGGTTTAGTGCTATGCGTTGGATTGAACTACCTTGTGTTGCACGTCATTAAACCCAGTGTATTGCGCCTACTCACTACATCAGTCGCTCTTATCGGTTGCTGCTTTATCTACACCACCATTGAGATGGTGATCCCAATCTAGCAACGTATTTTTGATTTGGCTACAGCGCCAACGTTTCTATCGACACTCACAACTTTATTCCGCCCACAAAAAAACCCGCTTAACGCGGGCTTTTCTGGCTTTTCTAATCTTGGGTAGGAAATGACTTGCTTATCGCTTAGCCAATTTCTCTTTAATACGTGCAGCACGACCAGAAAGGTTGCGTAGGTAGTACAGTTTCGCTTGACGAACAAGGCCGCGACGCTTAACTGTAACACT
>Ga0209395_1000453_pt1 | contig 60680 bp, 51 predicted proteins | sample GOMGulsemesocosm_3_FD_184635 | JGI IMG/M metagenome (GOLD analysis project Ga0209395, IMG submission 184635) | Methane-oxidizing microbial communities from mesocosms in the Gulf of Mexico - GOM9D Gulf of Mexico (SPAdes) (version 2) | ecosystem: Environmental > Aquatic > Marine > Cold seeps...
TTCGTCTTTCACTTGGAATAACCAGGCCACAATCCTCATGCCTTGCTCAGAACACCTCTAGTTGAACAAAATTCAAGCGCAAAAGATCAACAGACCCTATTACTGAGCAATAATAATATCTTATTGCATTAACGTGATAGTTCGCAACCCAAACGCTAATGGCAGTAATATTTGTCGACTGAGATATCTCAGGAATGGCTTTTATTGGATGGTGAGCTGCTATACACTTCATTTTATTTCATTGTCGTTATCTTATGCCATTTATTACAAATTCTGAGGCCACCATTCGGCGCCTAATTAGTCTCTATCAAGCGTGTAAGCCGCAAGAACAGACTATTTTACGTGTGTTAGCGGTGACCCATAAAAGAGTTGGTCAAACTAAGTTTAAGGCAATATTAGGGGAGTTAAAGCATTTCGATAGCTTTAGTGGAACCAATCTTGCGAGTCTATTTACGCCTAAACTGCGTGACCTATGGGTTAACTTAGCGATAATTGATAGCACCGCCAAGGGGCTGATAGTGCATACTCTATTGGCCAACTACCTCTGTGAGTTAAGTGTTGAAGATGGCAGCTATGAAGAGATAATTGATGCCGCTGAGCAAGTAGTGCCAGTGCATCAAGTCATGCATTGGGCACGACCTGAATTGGCCGACAAACATCGTGTTATGCGTGATTATTTTTTTCGCAACCGCTTCGATGTCTGTAATGAGTTATTAGAAGTTCATAAAAATCCTCAAATTATTAATCATCCAGTTAACATCGGGTTGGTTGAATTGTGTTTCTTCCCGTTTAACCCGGAGATATTCGCGCGCTTATCAGCATCGATGCAATATCAAGCCTTTGCCACCTTACTCTATCAACTACGATACAATCTGCGTTGCAGCACACAAGTGGTTGAATTATTAGCACAGACGGTCGCTAGTGAGCCTGACAATACTAATTTACGCCTGTTGTTGGCAGAGCAGTATGTGTTGACTAATCAACCTGAACAAGCCTTGGCTCAACTCTCATCGCAAGACGTTTCTACTTATGCCTTACAGTTACAGGGTTGTGTCGCATTTTTAGAAGGGCAGCCGGCACTGAGTGTCGATTTTTTCGAGCAGGCGATTAAGGCTAAAAATAAGATTAACCGCCGTAAAAAGCAATATATCTGTGGTGATACCGGGTTGTTTTATGCGTTTGCGTTATTGCAACTAGGCAGTGATGCCAAACCTGCCAGTTTGAACGCGTTATTGCAAAGCATTGAGTATCAGTTCAGTGATACAAAATTGTTTAATGAACATCGTGCTAGCTATTTAATCATTAGTAAATTCGCGATGATCCTGACGGGGAAATCGACCAAGTTCATGTTGCTCGATCCTGATGATAGTTCATATACCTATTTCACCGAGTTAAAAACACTGATTGGTGCACTCTGTTTGCATTGGGCCAATGAAAAACTCAGCCCTCGCTATATGGCGGCACTTGAAACTGCCGCTGAGTACTTCGTCGATATGGAACTTGGGGTATTTTCTCAAATCGCGCAGCAGTTGCTTTATCATGGTGGAAATTTAGCTGAAAAACCTCGTGTTGTCGGGCTTGATATTAGCAATTTGATTACTCGTAAAGAAGCTTGGGCGCTGGCGCTTGAACAGCTTATTGCGTTGGATGAAACCGTGGTAGAACAACCTCAAATAGTGGCCAAAGAAAGCCGGATTATTTGGTTGTTAACGTCAAATTACTATGGCTATTCGTTTGAGGCGAAGGAACAAAAACGTAGCAAGAAAGGCTGGTCAAAAGGTCGCACCATTGCCTTAAAACGATTAAGCAGTGAAATGGAAACGTTTGATTATTTAAGTGAAGGCGACAAGGCCATGTGCAAGGCCATCACGGGGAATTATAGTGGCGGTTATTACGGTCGAGATTATTTTGAACTCGAAGGCTACAAGGCACTATCGGCGGCAGTTGGCTTAGATAATATTTATAATGAAGGCGATTTGGAGCAACCTATTGTGGTTGAGCGGGTTGAACCTGAGTTATTAATCACCCAAAACAGCAATGGCTTCTTGCTAAGCATGGCGAATATCCCGAGCGATGTCGATAGTAGCGAGTGGAGCTATTCACTCACTAAGCATTCGCACAATGTTTATTGGCTGACGCGATTCGATCCTAAGCATCTACAAATTGCGGGTATTGTTGGCGAGGGCGGGATTGTGGTTCCGCAAGCCGCTAAAGATAAAGTTCTGCAAAGCATTAGCGCGATTGCGCCGATGCTAAATATTCAATCCGACATGCAGGGGATTGACACTGGCGTTGATACCGTGATTAGCGACAAGCGGCTGTTTATTAATATTGAGCCTGCCGGTGAGGGCTTGATGTTCGATTGTCATGTTGAGCCGCTGGGCCAAGATGGTCCTAAGTTGTCACCGGGATTAGGGTTAGTGACGTTTGCCACTCAAATTAATGATAAACGAGTGAGTACCACACGTGACTTATTACAGGAACAACGCCAATTACAGCTATTAACCGAGCAATGCCCAAGCTTCGAGCAAATGATTGATTGTCGTTTGGTGAGTGAACGCTTAGACGATGCGTTGTTTACGCTGGAACAATTAGAACATGCCTGTGTTAGTAATGAAAATATTGATAGTGAACACAAACTTGACGTGGTAATGCAATGGCCTAAAGGTAAGACGTTTAAGCTATCAACTAAGCTTAGTAGCGATCATTTAAAGCTCAGTATCACTAAGCAAAAAGAGTGGTTTGGTCTTGAAGGGACATTAGAAGTGGCCGAAGACCGCGTGATAGAGCTTAAGACCTTGATGTCACTTATTGCGCAATCGAGTTCACGCTTTGTCCAGCTCGATGATAACCAAATATTATCGCTGACCGATGAGTTACGTAAGCGCTTGCAAACCTTAGAACAGGTAACGGTGGACGGTAAGTTCCATCCATTGGCCAGTCCACTTATCGATGGTGCTACGCAAGGGATGCGCTTGAAAACCCTCGATGCGTGGCAGCGCCAGCGGGATATATTGCAACAGGCAGAGGACTTTGAGCCCAAATTGCCATCCACCTTGCAAGCTGAGTTGCGTGATTACCAACTTGACGGTTTTAACTGGGCGTCACGTCTGGCCTTTTGGGGCGGCGGTGCGTGTTTAGCCGACGACATGGGGCTGGGCAAGACTTTGCAAGCGCTAGCCGTTATTCTATCCCGTGCTAGCGAAGGGCCAACGCTGGTGTTAGCGCCCACTTCGGTCTGTTTTAACTGGCAACAAGAAGCGCATCGTTTTGCACCGACTCTTAAGGTGAAGATGTTTGGCGAGAGCAACGATATCGACAAACGTGAGCAATTGCTTAATGAATGCGGTGCGTTCGATTTGGTGATTTGTAGTTACGGTATCCTACAACGTGAAGGTGAGCGTTTGGCCAAAGTGAAATGGCAATCGATTGTCGCCGATGAAGCGCAAGCATTGAAAAATCCGTTGGCGAAACGAACCCAAGCGGCGATGGGATTGTCCGCTCACTTTAGAATGATCACCACCGGGACACCGATTGAAAACAATTTGACCGAACTTTGGACATTATTCCGCTTTATCAATCCAGGATTATTAGGTAGTCAAAAGGAATTTCATAAACGCTTTGCGGCGGTGATTGAAAACACCAAAGAGTCTGACAAAGGGGCGATTGTTCGCGCCAATCAAGCATTGCGTCAGTTAATCAGCCCGTTTATTTTACGCCGAATGAAAAATCAGGTGTTAACTGAGTTGCCTTCGCGCACCGAAATTAATGTCTCGGTTGAGCTTTCGGAAGAAGAAATTGTGTTGTATGAGGCGCTGCGCCAACAAGCGGTTGAGAACCTTTCACAAGGAGACATCGCTGAGGGGCAGCATCATATTAGAATGCTAAGTGAATTAATGAAATTACGCCGCGCTTGTTGTCATCCATCACTGGTAATGCCTGAGTCACTTATCGCCGGATCTAAGCTCAAAGCGTTTGACAATCTGATGAATGAGCTGATTCAAAATAATCATAAGGCATTGGTATTTAGTCAGTTTGTTGGTCATTTGCAAATTCTTAAACGCCACCTAGATGCCAAAGGTATTAGTTATCAATACCTCGACGGTTCAACACCTGCTACGTCGCGTCGTAAAGCCGTCAACGAGTTTCAGGCGGGCAACGGTGATGTCTTCTTAATCAGCTTGAAGGCTGGTGGCTCGGGACTTAATTTGACCGCGGCAGACTATGTCATCCACATGGATCCATGGTGGAATCCGGCGGTGGAGGATCAAGCATCAGATCGCGCTCATCGTATGGGGCAAACACGCCCAGTGACCATCTATCGATTAATCGCTAAAAACACCATCGAAGATAAGATTGTCGCGCTTCATCAACACAAACGCGACCTAGCTAATAGCCTGCTTGAAGGCACTGATGGCATTAGCAACTTATCCGCCAATGACATGATGGCGTTATTGCAAACGCCGCTTTAGCGAGGCTAAGATGAATATTAGAGCGGCAATCGCATTCATACTGGCAGCGGTAACATTAGCCATCTGCGGTATCGGATATGGTGAGTACGTCCAATATGTTGGCTTCCCTGATGGCTTCGCGACTGATTATGAGCTAGTAATGAGGATGACGTTTATCGCCATGGCGCTGCCGCTATTGTGTCTGTCGTTAGTACTGTTGTATTTGGCGATAAGTGGCAGAGCGAGAAACCGTGCAACAACACTTAATAAGTGCACCTTAGCTATCGTGTTGTTGGTTGCACTCTTCTTTGGATTTGATCTCTTGTTCTATCATTACCTTGACCACGGGCAAGGCGGCTAATTCTATTCATTTTGACCTCACACCAAACATACTTCCTTTCAGGAATTTTACTCTATCACAATGAATTAACGGTCAATGCTCAGTGAGTTTCCTTTGGCGCGAGAGATACACGCGGTGATTTTTTGGCCGCTCGCGTGTTCATTCGCACTGAGAACGCAGTCTCGATGTAATATTTCTCCGGCACTTACATGACAGACACAAGTGCCGCAAAGCCCCATTTCACATGACGTTGGGATATCAATATCCACCCTTTTTGCGGCTGCAACGATGGTTTCGTGTGCGCCGACCGTGACCACTTTGTTTGAAATCGTTAGCACCAGTTCAAACGGCTTATCCTCAACAATATTAGCTGAAATATCGTTAATTATTACGCGGCGATTAAACTCCTCAAAATGAATGTTTTGGCGGCACCAGCCACTACCTTCTGCTTGGTCAATAATATGCTGCATAAATAATGAGGGGCCACATAAATAGAGTTGCTTCTCCTTATTGCCATGCCCTATAAGTTTTTTAATATCATATTGTTGAAGTTTTCTATTGGCGGTGAAATGGCATTGTATATGGTGTTTAAATGGGCTCTGCCCAAGTGCGTTAGCAAATGGCAGATGTTCACTGGACCGCGAAAATATGTGGAGTGTAAATTTTTTATCAAGGCTAAACAGATACTGCGCCATTGTCAGTAATGGTGTTATCCCGATGCCTGCGGCGATTAACTGATAGTGCTGGGCGTCACGGTCGAGTCTAAAGTTGTTTTTTGGAAAGCTAATTTTTACTTTTTTACCGACGTTGAATGTTTGATGGAGCGTCTTAGAGCCACCGCGGCCATGATCATCCCGTTTGACGGCAATAACGTAGCCCTTAGCATCCAGATCACACAACGAATACTGACGAATAAGCCCGTCCTTAATATGAACATCAATATGAGCACCTGGCGCAAAGGCGGGTAAAATCGCATCGCTGCCCGTACATAATAGATAGCGCTTAACATCGATTGATATCTCGTCGATCTCGGTAATCACCACGGTTAATAATGGATCGATTTTTACTCGCATCATTGCTGGCACATAGGTTTGCTCAATTACATGGCGGCGAGGGATCTCACGTGCTAATAAATTGTGACCGAGTGCCCACACTTTTCTATATCGGGTCCATGGAATGGATGGGAACAGGTGATGAATGGGATGCAGATCTTGATTGGTAATTAATAGGCCTGCCCATAAAGGCATTGTGACTATCTCGGTCGCTTCAAATGGTCGTTCGCTTTGCTTAATCCCTGCCGGATGAGGTGCATGGGCAAAAAAGTAAACCAAGATGACATAACCAACACGTTGCGGGATTAAATACACCAGTAAAAAATCTATCGCATATGAGGATGTCAGCCAGACACCATACCAAGTAATAAAAATGCTAGTGGTGATGATAAAACTCATCCGATTGACGGCTGAAATATCACGCCAATGCCTGCTCACCCACATCCCCCAATACAAGTCTTTAACTAAGGCATAAAGCATACAGCGAATAAATCCACCTTGTGAAAACTTGATATCAGGGTCAAGCTCCGCATCGCCCGTATATTGATGATGTCGCAAATGCAGCAGTCGATATAGCGTGGTCGACATTCCGGGGAAGTAAATAAATGCCCCTATCGTTCCCGCCATATCATTTAACCAGCGATATTTTGAAACCGCGCCATGCGTTGCGTCATGAATGATAGTGAACATCGACAACATGCTATAGCCATTGAGCAGCATCATCACTAAAAATGAAATGTCACCCGCTAAATAAGCCGATGTACTCATAGCGAACGTAGCATAGCCAAGTACAGTATATAAGATTTGAGCCCCTAATAGCGGAGTCGTATTTAGCTTGATAAATTGTGGATGTTGGCTAATTTGACGCAAAATCCCGTTTACTTTATGGAGATGTTGAGTCGTCATAACTGTTCCTCATACGGTGCAGAAACATTCAATATTTCTGCCATTTTTTCACGATCTATCGCCAATACGTTACCGCCGCCGCGGTGATATTTACGCCAGGCCAGCGCAATCGGATTTTGCTGTGTGGTCGCAAATGGATGTTGACTCGGATGGTATTTTTTGGAAAAAACCTGACGACAGTTCCACATCATCTGTGAAATTAAATTCGCTAAGAACAACCCTGATCTTAAGGTTTGCCATGGCGACTTCATGAATCCTTCAACACGACACATATGCCAATATGCAGACCACGTTTCTTTAACAATATGAAAGAATGCCGATAGCACCATTTTTCGACGAAAATATTCATCATCGGGGAAAAAGTGTTTATAGACATCAAATGCAACGGCGCCATGCTCAACTTCTTCCACTTGATGCCATATCCAAAGGGCTTTGATATTAGGATCTGCGTCTGCAAACCATTTGTCGAAATTATTTAAGAAGATCATTCCAGCTAAAAAGGTAAACGTCTCATAGCCCGCGGTAAAGCCAACGAGCGACCGAAAGTCATCTGACTGATAACGCTTTTCAAACGCCGCTATTACTTGATCTTCTAACTGTTGTCCTTTCGAGTATCGACGTTTAAGTAATTGATTAAAACCTAAGAAGGCATTGGCGTGTTGGGCTTCTTGACCAATAATGGCATTCACTTCTTCGCGTAATTTAGGTGAACTTATTTTTTCTTTGGCTTGTGCCATCGCGACAATTAAATACTTTTCAAAGAATGGCACATGCAGATTCAGCGCATTGGCAAAAACCGAAAAAATCGGGCTAGTACGACTCCATAAAACTTGTGACGGCGCAAGGTCTGAGAAATCGAAATCCAATCGACGTACTTCAATATGTGCCATTGGCCGCATATCGATATCACTATTTTCTACGGAGATATCATCACTGGATAACATTCTGCTCTCCTTGACCATTGCGTATTGGCGAGCTCAACAACGTCACCACAATATAAAGTAATGCAAAGACTGCAATCATGGCTGCACCGTAGGCTAGACCACCGGAAAAGTTGCTAGGACCAAGTAGATTATCGCCAAGGCTTAAACCATGATTAGGGGCAAAAACAGCAAGGATATAGAAGCTGCTATTGCCCCAAATAGTCAAAATGACCGCTGATTTAAGCCGCTCTAACACCTCTGAAGTTAACTCGAAAACCACTAAAACAGCGCTAAACACGAGTGCCATGATCCCGTTTAATAAGCAGCCAATATGCACCGCACGCCATCGTGACGGCTCACCAAGATCACCTTGGTAAAGCACAAAAGGGAAAGGCGATAGACTCACTTCGCCGAGTAATGAAAATGCCCACGCAAAGCCCCCTAACATACCAAGTAACATCACGGCGAGCGCATTTTTTACGATATAAAAACGGGCGTTATTTATTGATAACTGCATAAATACTGGTCCAATCAATTAAAGATACCAATCAGTTTATGAACAAATAACCATCATGTATCGTATAATATGTACTCTTTAATATCAGAAAACGCTCATTAATGACTAAAAATAAACAAAACACACCACAATTGGTCGAGAATGCCTTGCAGACAAAGCCAATTGTTAGCCATCATTTAATGACCGATGGCGAGTTGATTTTTGAGCGTTATATTTGTGCGGCGATGAAATTTATCGTTAGACCGCTGCCCGATATTTTAATTGGCACCCAGTTTGGGGGCACTAAGATCATTGGCGAGGCGGTAGAGGCCGAGTTTAAAGCGGATTTTTTCACTGGGTTTTCGGTTGTGGTTCCTGCTAATCAGGTTACAAAATGGCACTTTGCGGGGGTGACAGATGTTTCACTATTATATATTGCACCAAATCCAAAACATCCGCAGCTAAAAGCAATTGCCAATCAGCTTAAAGAGGTTGACTCGCCGCTTGCAATCACCGACCCTTTATTATCGATGTGTATTCAACAAATCGCCCAAGAACTGTTTCAACGCCTGCCCAACAAGCAGTTAGTTGATAACCTCACCATGGTGGCGCTTGAACAAATAAGCCGACGATTGAAGCCTAAAAAACAGATATCTATCAGCCCAAACTATCAACAGCTAGGCCGGATCCAGTATCTGACAAAATATATTCAAGATAACCTTTCTCAACCACTAACCATAAAGGATCTCGCTGCACTGATTAAGATTAGTCCGACCCACCTTCGACGTATATTTTTCGCCGCTACGGACAGTACAGTACATCAATTTATTATCCATTTGAGGCTAACTAAAGCGCGAGAGTTACTCATTACTACTGAAGTGCCACTGATACAAATAACAACGGCGCTTGGCTTCAATAGTCAAAGTCATTTTATTGCAGCATTTAGGAGAGCGCATAGTACTACACCTGCACGTTATCGAAAATTGTTTGCCATTATACCAACTCCGACAATTAGCTGATCATTTTTTCTGGCTAAAGTATTGACATTCATGTTTGGATCAATCGAGAACCTTGTATTAATTAATTTTATCTGCGCACAACAAGACCACATATTTATCGGAATTAATGGTATAACGCAGTGAACTCGAAGACTATGCACGCTTACTAGTGAGCTCTTGCAACAGCGCTAGCGCGTCGATTTCGCTTTTATAGCGATGGCTGGCGCCGGCTTGATATTGCTGGCTAAAGGTGTCGAACCATAAGTCGAGCAAATTACCATTGTCTGTCTCGCCAAAGCTACGTAGCACATGAGCGGCGACTTCGGCGGTGGCGAGTCGGTCATCGCCATTGGCTTTGCGTAGGCGATAGCGCTCATCTTGGCTTTCAAGGTTAATCGATAATACTGGGAACTGTTCTAAGTACGGACTCTTGCGAAACATCTTCTTGGCTTCACGCCAACTGCCGTCGAGTAATATAAACAGCGGACGCTTGTTATTATCAAGTGCTGGAACGTCATTAACGACGGTTTGGCTTTCGCTGGCGTAATCTTGTGGGAAGACCACGAACGGCTGATATTGAGGATCGTTGATCACCGCTTCGAGTTCGGGCGCTAGCTCTTTTCGTTGCCAAATAAAGGCATGGGTATCGTCGATGAGGTCTGCAATGAGGCGACCCGTATTACTTGGCTTTAGTACTTCATCATCCCACATTAATAACAAAAAAGCGGCGTTGCTGCTGCATTGTGGTTTATATTGACAGATACAGAATTTTTGCGAGATACGGCAATTTTCGCAACGTTCAATCTTATAACCTCGCGCCTTAAATGGACGGGTACTAATGCTTTTACGATACTGGTGAAGGCGTTGAACGGCGTGCATAATAACGAGCCAAAAATAATACAGAGGAGCATTATACGCTTTAATTGGAGGAGAGGTATACCCGCGGTGAGCAGTTAAACCAACGCTTAAACGCACGGTTGAACGAACTTTGCTCATTAAAACCGAGCAGTAAAGACAGGTCGCCTAAGCGCATCTGTCCGATGTATTTTAGTGTACGCTGTTTTCTCTCGTCATCGAGCAATGTGGCAAAGTGACAATCGGTTTTCTTTAGCTGACGCTGTAAGGTTCTCGGCGACATATGAAAGACATTCGCAAACTGGATTAGGCTGCAATCTTGAAGGTCTGGTTTGCGTTGTAATAACGCAATGATCTGATCTTTTAGGCAGTGATTCGCGTGGAGCTCGCTGAGCTCTTGCTGCGAAATTGCGACCATGGTTTGGTGAAGTTGTGGGTTCTCGCTACGAAAGGTTAGGCTGAGCAACTCACTGGGAAACACAATTTCATTAAATGGCTGATTAACCAATATCTGGCATCCGAGCTGTTGTATCATTTCTTCACGTTGTGCAGTCGTAAAGGGATGGCAAAAACTGATGTGATTGGGCGCTTGATCATCCTCTGGCATGTGCTCGCCAAGCAATTGTTTGGTGGTAGCCAGCCATGTTGCCATATTGCGTAACACGACTTGCTCGCTGCACTGCACTTGTGGTGTCCAGCGCAGGGTTGCACGTTGTTGTTCGATACGAAACTCGGTTTGGCCAATGTTGGCGACAAGTTGATCGAAAGCGAGTAGGTGTTGAATCGCCACGGCTAAATTTTCGCTCGACTCGACCAGATAGCCTAAGACGCCATAATCATAATGATGAATGTCGTTACCTAATCTAAGCCCAAACAGCGGATCGTTTAACGCTTCTTTGCCGTAATCTAGCAGCGCACAGTAATAATGAGCCGCTACTCGTTGTTGTTTTCTATAGCGGGAAAACTCTTCAAAATCGATGGCTTGTAATACAACAAGCGGCGTGATCCCGCACTGCTCGATGAAGTCTAATGCACTCGAAAAATAGCGTTGTGAAGTCGTTTGCACCTGAATACTCTAGTGTCGCCTAAAGACAAAAATATTGGCATAAATTGGCAAGCATGTCACTCGCTAATTATTTATGCTGGGTATATTCCCTCAACAGGCCAAAGATTTATGCTGACGATTAAATTAACACAATCGATTAAGGCGAGCCGACAATCAGTGATGATGGTCTTGCTTGAACACGACAAACTGCATCGTTTCTTCGATGGTCAATTTGAGCAAACTAAACCCGAAACATCGGGGCAGCCATTCGGGGGCGCGGGAGCAATTCGGCGAGTTAGCTTACATGGTCAAACATTTTTCGAGCAGATTATTTCGGCCACCGAACAACACATCTGCTATCGGATTATCGGTCAAGGTCCCGTCTCTGAACACCAAGGAGATATAAGGTTGTTGAAGGATGGCAAGCATAGCCAAATCGAATATTCCATTCGATGCAAAGCGCCGTGGTGGCAACCAACGTGGTTAGTTAGGGCAATCATCATGCGTGATATTGGCAACGCACTGAAACGACTCGCGAGGTTTTATGATGAGTGTTGAAATTATTTTGCTGGCGTTAAGCCCAATATTTTTATTGTGTGTTGTGATTGAGTTTGCAAAGCATCGCGCTAAATACGATATCAAAGATACGCTGGCTAATACCGCACTGGCGTTAATGCATCAAGGGGCTGACGCGCTATCGTTGTTGTTATTAATGCCCTTGTTTTATTGGTTATTTGAGTTTCGGTTGTTTGAGGTTGAGCTGAATGTAACGACGATCTTGCTGGCATTTGTAATGCAAGATTTCTTGTATTATTGGTTTCATCGCGCCTCACATCATGTCCATTGGCTGTGGGCTGCCCATGTGGTGCATCACAGCTCCACAATTATGAATTTTAGTACCGCATTTCGTCAGAGTGTTATGTATCCGGTGGCGGGTATGTGGTTGTTTTGGACCCCGATGATATTAATTGGCTTTGAGCCAACCGTGGTATTGATTGTTGTTGCTTGTAACTTGGCTTTTCAGTTTTTTGTCCATACTGAGACCGTTGGCAAGCTTGGTTGGGTTGAGAAGATCTTTAATACGCCCTCGCACCACCGAGTCCATCACGCGATTAATGCCGGATATATCGATCGTAATTTTGCGGGCGTGTTGATCATTTGGGATAAGATGTTCGGTACTTATGTCGAAGAGGATGAAAACAAGCCGTGTCGCTATGGGATTATCGGTCAGCTTGCAACCAATAATCCGCTGGTGATTAGTTTTCATCAATGGCAGCATATGTTTGGCCAAGCTTATCGGGCCAAGGGCGCTAAGGCGACTCTTAAAGCCCTTTTTAGCTACCCAACGAGCAGCCTATAGACGTTGCTGACACCAAGCTTGTTGGGCATCTTTATCGAGAAACGTCCAGGCGATGAAACGACTTATCTTTTGTCCTTGGGCCATATTGATTACTTTTATCTCGAGTGCCCCGGCTTTCTTGAGGCTTTTCTTTAACGGGCTTAGGTTGTCTTTTTTCGAGACTAAAGAGCTAAACCACAGCACTTGAGCGCGGTATTTTTTACTTTCTCGGATCATTGTTTTAATAAAAGCGACTTCGCCACCCGGACACCATAGTTCGGCTTTTTGACCGCCGAAATTAAGCTTGTCTTGACCATTGTTATTGGTGCCAAGATTGTTACGTTTTCGAGTCGCACCTTGATGTGCATCGCTTAGTGACTGATGAAAGGGCGGGTTGCACATCGTGATTTCAAAATAGTCATCTTGATTGATCACACCATCAAAAATGTTATTACTATCATGTTGTAAGCGTAGGTTTATTGCATCACTCAACCCTTGATTATTATCTAATATTGTTTGGCTTGAGGCTAATGACTTTGGGTCAACGTCGCTGGCAATAAACTGCCAATTGTAACTACGTTGACCAAGGATTGGATAGATACAACTTGCCCCTGTACCAATATCTAAGCCGTTAACTTTTCTCGGAATTTTGTTGTTATTCGTTGCTTTTAATAAGTCGGCAAGGTAATGAATATAATCCACCCGACCGGGGATTGGCGGGCATAAAAATCCGTTAGGGATATCCCAATATTCGAGTTGATATTGTGCCTTCAAAATCGCGCCATTAAGCGCCTTAACCGCGTCACTATTGGCGAAATCAATCGATAAATTACCGTAAGGATTGGGACGAACAAACGGCGACAAACTCGGATAGCTAGCACATAATGCTTCAAAGTCGTAATCGCTGTTATGGCGATTACGTGGGTGAAGCTTTTGTTTATTGGACATTAAACCGATTCTTTTTTAGCGCTAGGTAGTGTCTTGGTGCCAATTCTAAAGCTACCGTTCGACATAAACTGAACTACTTGGTCGCGTTTTTTGCCGACTAACACAGGGCCATCGTCCATAAATAAGAAGTTTTTCCAACAACGTTTAAACACTTCCCAGGTCGTTTCGATCACTTGTTGGCGTGAGTTACAGTAGTAAACGACGGTATTATTAGTCCAGGTTAGGTGTTCTAAAATAAGTGCGGGTAAGTCAAGTTCATCACTGTCCCAGCTTGGCTCCCAATTACCTTGCTCTAGCCATGTGTTTTGATTAAAAGCCCAGTCACCTTTCTTAAAAAAGTCAGGATGATCCACTTGGTTACTCACAAAACTATTCCAAAAGGTGGTGGCACGTTGTGATGCCATTGGCTTTATTTTTTCTTTGTCATCATCGCTAATTGGGCAGCTGTGGTGGCGAAAAACCCAAGCTTTGGGATGTTCTTCTAGGGGAATATAGCTCATGATATGGTTTCTGTTGGCTGATTTTAATTGATTATATCAAAGAGCCTGCCAGCAACCTAATGCAGGATAGATGTAATGACGCATCCCAATGACATCAAAGTGAAGTGGTGCCCCTTGGAAGCTGTCTGATAATAGGATGTGATTATTAATGGGAGAACTCCCTGTTTTACTGAACCTTATGCACACCCGTCACTTTCTTTGCGTCGCCAAAGAAAGGCGCCCCGTTATTAGATTGCTGATCTTTATACGTAACACTGTCTTCACGCAGCCGATTTTAATGCGCATCTCGGCTTTGGCATCCTGCGTCGCTCTACCTACGCCATCCATAGCTTCGCCTGCGCGAAAATCTAAAAATTCGTCCATGAATTTTTCTCCTAACAGCGTCCCGTATAAAGGCAACTAAAGGCGGGTTGGAGGCACACTCTGTAATTTTCGATGCAACTTTTAATGGCCTTACTTTCTGGGTAAGTAATTGTTATTAATTATTTAATGAAGCTTCATCCGTGGGCGAACCACTCGCATTATTTTTTCTGCAAACCACAGGGCAATAGTTCTCAGGGTGCCGTGAATCGCTCGTTGGTGCATACGATACAGGGATATGTAGACTAACTTTGCGATTTTACCTTCGATAAACATACTGTTGCTAGTCAGGTTGCCCATCAAGCTGCCAACAGTACTGAAACGGGACAGATTGACCAACGAACCATAGTCGGTATATTTATAATCACGCAGTGGCTGACCTTGCAGCTGACAGATGATGTTTTTCTCGACGTGGCTGGCCATTTGATGAGCCGATTGTGCGCGTGGCGGTACAAATTTACCATCACCTAGCGCAAAGCTACAGCAATCGCCAATGACATAAATGTCTTCATTGGTAGTACTTTTCAGGGTGGGTTTAACCACAATTTGATTGGCGCGATTGAGTTCGAAACAATCGAGATCTTTAATGAAGTCGGGGGCTTTAACACCTGCTGCCCATAACATTAAATCGGCCTTGATTAGTTTGCCTTCACTCGTGATGAACCCTTCACTGTTTGCCTCGCTGATGCGGGTATTTTCCATCACGTTAACGCCGATTTTTTCAAGCTCATTCTTGGCGCTCTGGCTAATGCGCGGTGGTAGTGCAGGTAGAATAGTCGGCCCTGCTTCAATCAGATGAATGTTGAGTTTGCTAGCGGTCATATTACTCAAGCCATAGACCTTCAGTAAATCAGCTACATGATATAGTTCGGCTGACAGCTCAACCCCTGTAGCACCCGCGCCAACAATCGCAATATCAAGCGCTGCGGATTCGTCTTGCTGATGCACGCGCGTAAAGCTGTTAAGTAAGGCGCGATGGAAACGGTCTGCTTGGTTATGGGAGTCAAGAAAATAGCAGTGTTCTTTAACACCGGGCGTGCCGAAATCATTGCTGATACTGCCAATGGCAATCACGAGTTGATCAAAAAGCACTTGGCGTGATGGCAATATCTGCTGGCCATCAGTATCGAGCTGCGCGGCTAAGGTAATAGTTTTATTATCGCTGTCTAAATCGCAGAATGTGCCGAGCAAAAATCGATAGCCGTGTTTAGCAGCATGTGCGCTATATACCACGCCATCTAAATTTGAGTCGAGTGAACCTGTGGCTACTTCGTGTAGCAAAGGTTTCCAAATGTGATTTCGATTCTTATCGATTAATAAAATGTTAGCGCGTTGTTTCTTTCCTAGTTTGTGTCCTAATTGCGTTGCTAGCTCGAGTCCGCCAGCGCCGCCGCCAATAATAACGATGTTAGGAATGGTTGATGTCATGGGGTGATCCTCAGAAAAATTAGAGGAGTGATTGCTAAGACTATTTAGCCACCATTCCTTTAATCTTTCTGATGAGTGAATTATGCGCTATTTTTCGTGACATTACGATGTGCTATTAGTAGTAAAACCTATACTATTTTGTTCTAGTTAAGAGGGGTGGGGTTGTTGCTTTTGCTAGTGAAAATGGCTCAAAATTGTCTCCTTAGTTGAGTTCACATGGCATTGTTGTATCCTAATCATAAAGGGATATTACATATTATTGAGGGAGGTATCGTTAAGGGCTTAATAACGTAAGGACCGAGTGATGAGTAAACTTCCATACATCTTTTTAGCGCTACTCTCAGGGTTCTCGGCCGCGGCTCAGTTAAAAATTAGTACGCCTGTTCCTGTTGATTTTCTCCCCCAAACCGACTCTTTTTTACAATTCACTTCATTAATTAAGCGATCTGGCTTTACTCCTCAATTTCAATTTTTACCATTACGCCGTAGTTTACGCGAGCTCAATAGAGGCAATATCGATGGTGCATTTACAGTTTATAACGACATGCTGCACCAGTTCGATAATATTATTATGGTCGACGGAGCTGTTTCAAAAGCGAGAATAGTTGCGTTTTATCGTGCTGGTAATATTGATGAAATTAATTCGTTAGATGACCTTAAGGAGTACGACGTAGGTTTTCTTAGGTGGTGGAACGAATGGGAGAAGATAGCATCACATGGTAAAACGCACGCCGGTGTACGTGAGCAAACCGTGTTAATGAACATGCTGATGGCTAACCGATTTGATGTCATCATCATGGAGCAAAGTGTTGGGGAGTTCGTGAGGCAGGCGCTTGAGATCCCGGCCAGTCAATTAGCTTCTTCGAAGGTGCTAGCAGAGTTTCCGGTGTATCTCTTATTACATAAAAAGCACACCGTATTACGAGACAGCTTAGGTTTAGGAAGGACACAACAGTTAGCTGAGTAAAACATCTGTTTTAACTTACTTAAGCATAGGCGCTAGTATTTTTTCATCACCATCGATAGTGTGAGTCACTTTGACACCCAATACTTTTGCCAATAACGGCATAATATGAATATTCTCGGTAACGGGTAGCATGACGCTTCGCTTAAAAGCTGGGCCTTTGGCGTAAAAAACCCCGTTCATATCGGTGCTATGGAATTGACTCCAACCATGATCACCAACCGGGCGATGAGAATGCATGCCAATTGCCCAATCTTTATCGGCTAAACAGGCAATGTCTCCGATGCGATTGGATTTTGAGGCGTTAAGCTCACTAGGGATATCTTGATATTGATAACACTCATAATGTTTGGCTACCTTATTGAGCGCAGCAGTGGCTTCGCGCAATGATTTCTTACTGCCTTTGGTGTTATATAGATGAACGATAGGGCCACCACCTTGAATGTCAAATTGTTGAGTTAGCCAACTGGGCATTTTTTCAAAATCAAGAGGGTTTCGTTGGGCCATACCGTGGTCGGAGACAATGACGATATTGACCTCTATCGACAGCTTAGCGAGTTCTTGAAATAGCAATTCTAGCGTGTGATCTACTTTATCGATTGCTTGTGTTAACTCGGGGGAGTCTTGGCCAAAATCATGACCTGCTGCATCCACTTCATTGAGGTACATGGTGGTAAAATGTGGACGTTGTTCGGCTGGTAATTGATACCATTGAATAATTTGTTCAATCCGTTTCGCGTGCGGAATATGACGATCATATTTTTTATAATAGCTTGGTGTGTGACCTGAAATAGCCGCTTCTGAGCCGGGCCAAAAATAGCTGGAGGTTCGCATACCTTGTTGCTCCGCAAGTACCCATAACGGATCAATTAAATAGAAGTCAGGGTTAACTACCGTGTCAGGATTTTTCAATGAGTAGTGCTTTTTTAAATCCGGCGCATAAAACTGGTTAGCGAGGATACCATGTCGTTGTGGGTATGATCCGGTAATGATACTAAGATGATTTGGAAAGGTTTTCGTTGGAAACGATGGACGTAACCCTTCGAGTTGCGCACTGTCTTGTACCCAGTTTGATAAAAAATTTGGTTGGTATTTTTTAATGTAATCCCAGCGAAAGCCATCGATGGAAACTAGTAACACATAAGGTGCTTGTTGCGCTTCAATGGTGTTTTTTTCCTGTTTTTTAACGATGTTATCGTGAGAATTTACTGACACGCTCACGATAAGCGCTAGTAAAACAGATAAAAATTTCATAGTTAACCTTTTAAAATACGATTCAAATACTTGGATGATGAGAGCACTACAGCGCTCATCATCGTTATATAACTTATAGTGTTTATGTGACACTGCGATAAAGCTCGGAGCTTACTCAGCCTTGTGTTGTTTCCAATGATACAACCCTAAGCCGAACAAGACCAAGCTGCCGCCCAATATTGTGCTGCTATTCACGACTTCATTATTGAATTGTGACCCGAGTAATATTGCAAAAACGGGGGTCACGAAAGTCACCATTGCAACACTGGTCGGTGACGATTTTTGTAATATGAAGAAGTAGGCGATGTAATTTATCAACGAGCCAAAAATTCCTAAGTAAACAATAGCTCTAATTGAACGGTTCGTCCACGAACTGGTATCAATGTTGCCATCAAATATCAACCACGTAATAAAGAACAATGGAATACAAAAATAAAGTGCACCTAACGTCGTAGCGAGTGGGTGTATGCTAATTGAAACACTCTTGATCGCGACGCCGCTAAAGCTAAATATAACCATTGCCAATAATATTAATCCAATGCCAATTAATGCATGTTCATTGAGCAATAATTTATGCCAACACACAATGGCTAATCCAATGACTGCGAATGTTAAGGCTACCCAGCGTAATGCCGTAAATCTCGCTTCACCGAGTAATCGCTGTGCAAAAAGTCCTGCAACGATCGGCGATAGGCCAAACAAGAGTGACATTAAGCCTGAACCAATATAGCGTGCGGCCATATAGCTACACATCATGCCGCCAAAGATACCTAAGCCGCTATAACAATATAACTTTAATGCAGGTTTACTAAGCGGTAACCGAATGCGAGTTGTCACCAATATTATGCTGCCAAGTACTGCTGCAATGCACATCCGTAGTAGTACTGCCATGGTTGGAGAGATGCTTTCGCTACTCCAAACAATACCTAACGGTGTGGTTGAGGATACGACAATAACGCATAGGTAGGCGCTCGGCACTTTCATTTTTTTACTCCTTAGTTGTAATACCATTTCTACTAATTGAAATGGTCTGAATAGCGCCGCAGTGACTGAGGAATAATGTTATAGAAACAAAAAAACCGCAGTGGATAGCTGCGGCTCTGGAAAAATAAGTAGGGTCTTGTTATTCCATCGATCGCAGCAACACGCGCATTTGACTGAGTAGCAGCCAGCGCAGTGAGGTGGGGAGTGATGAAATACAAATCGTCAACATATTATTTAAAATCTTTTCATTAATTTAGAACTATCTACATTACGGTTAGATTAAAAATAAAGCAATATGATTTCTTGTTTTTATGTCAGGTCATAGGGTTGAACTGAAATAAAGGGTATTATGATGGCATTGTTAGGCCACCTAAATACTCATCATGAATCCGTTGCAACGAAAGCTTAAATTTGAAAATCGTTTTATCGATCAGCTGCCCGCTGACACTGACTTACTCAATACCCGACGTCAAGTGTATGACGCCGCTTATTCTTGGGCGATGCCGACAGCAACGGCGCAACCGCAGTTAGTCGCATTATCTTATGATGTCGCCCAACAGATTGGTTTTGATTGCGAAGACATGGCCAGTGCGTTATTTGTAGATGTGTTTAGCGGTAATGCACTGCTTGACGGCATGAAACCGTATGCGATGTGTTATGGCGGTCATCAATTCGGCCATTGGGCGGGGCAGCTCGGCGATGGCCGAGCGATTAACCTTGGTGAAGTGGTGACGCCACAACATGGTCATCAGATATTGCAGCTCAAAGGTGCTGGTCCCACGCCATACTCTCGCACTGCTGATGGGTTAGCAGTGCTACGCAGTTCGGTACGCGAGTTTCTATGTTCTGAGGCCATGTTCCATCTTGGTGTGCCAACAACGCGAGCGTTGAGCTTATGCTTAACTGGCGATCAGGTAATGCGCGATATGTTTTATGACGGCAACGGAGCATTTGAACCCGGCGCTGTGGTGTGCCGAGTGAGTGAATCGTTTACGCGTTTTGGTAGTTTTCAGCTGCCATCGCAACGGGGCGACGTTGAACTGTTACGTGCGCTTGCTGATCATTGTATTACGAGTAGCTATCCTGAGTTAATTGAAGAGGATATCGATAAAACGACCTATCTTAAATGGTTCAATCAGATTTGTGAACGGACTTGTGACATGGTGATTCATTGGCAACGGATAGGCTTTGTCCATGGCGTGATGAACACCGATAATATGTCGATAATTGGTGAGACTATCGATTATGGCCCGTATGGTTGGGTTGATGATTTTGACCCCGATTGGACGCCTAATACCACGGATGCACAGGGTCGACGCTATCGTTTTGGCGCGCAGGGAGAGATTAGTCAGTGGAATTTATTCCAATTGGCGAATGCGATTTATCCGCTGATTGGAGAGTCGGCAGGTTTAGAGCAGATCCTTGCAGATTATAGCGAGATGTATCAGGTGAAATGGCGTGACATGATGAGTGATAAACTCGGATTAGCAGCATACCAAGGGCATGACGATCTGGTGTTATTTGCCGAGTTAGAGCAGCTTCTTACTAGCATTGAAACTGATATGACGGTGTTTTATCGCCAACTCGCCAAGCTGACATCACAAAACATCGATAATTGGCTGCAGATTTTAGGCGAAAGCTATTATCAAGAAGAGCAAGTGAGTGAGCAGTATCAACAAGCAATGACCGCGTGGTTAGCGCGTTATGTAGCGCGATTACAACAAGACGAGGTCAGTGACGAGCAGCGCTTAACTGCGATGAATAAAGTTAATCCCAAATATGTATTACGCAATTATTTAGCTCAACAGGCGATAGAGGCGGCCGAACAAGGCGATTATAGCGAGATTGCGATGTTACAAACTCTATTGCAACATCCGTATGCTGAGCAACCGCAGTTTGAAAAGTACGCGGAAAAACGTCCTGAATGGGCCCGCGATAAAGCGGGCTGTTCGGCGCTTTCTTGTAGCTCTTAATGAAATTAGGTGACGATGATTAGCGTTTTAGCCAGCGATACAAGGTTAACCAAACGGGATGACTAAAGTAGCTCAGGTGGTTAATTGGGCGCAAGATGGAGTTAAAACGCTTGTGCCATTCCATCGCTTTGCCGAAAAATTCGACACGGCTTAATCGTTCAAAACCAGTAACGCCTGCGTGATGCCTGAGTGTTTCAAATTTTAGTTGCAGCGCTGGTGACAATTTCTTGAAGTTTTCGTCATAAGCTGTCTTGAGAATAATTAATACTTGGTCGGACTTGATGCATAAATCAATCGCAACGGTTTGGCCATCAACTTCGTAATGCCAGATCTCAGCGCCATTATGCTGGGCGTAATGTTCGAGTAATTTTATATAGAATTGGCCCTGATCGTTGTCGATATTAACCGCAGTCCCCCCTTCACCTTTCCAGCCATTTGACTCGAATTGACCAAAGGTTTCAACAGCACTTTGTACATCTTCGGCGTTATATTGGCATCGCGTGCTTAATACGATCTCTTGTTTGGCACTACGATTGATCACTTTATTATAATTCTGACGCATGTTCTTACCAAGACTGGCAAAGAACGCGTCGAAATCGGTAGCGACCGCTAAACTGCCGGTCGTGATATATTCGGACGATAATATTGGAATTGATGATTCGAACCTGATTGAGTCGACATCTTGCTGTAATAAGTCGATCAGCAGTACACAACCGGGTAGCGCTTGCGATAAGCTATGTAGCAGCGATTTGGTTAACTGATTATCTCTGACCATAAATAAGCCAAGCGGTGCTTGTGACGGTTGGAATGTTGCATAGCGGCCAAAACCAACGCGATGAAATACGCCCGCAGCCACAGGCCCATGTTCGTCTTCACACAGCGCAATAATCTCATCGCCGTTGGCGAATACCTCAAGGCAAATAGCGATAAAGGCACTATCTAATATTGGCTGTTTGATTGAGGCTTGATTAAGGTTATCCCACTGATTAGCAATAACGTTAAATTGCTGACAGGGGTAAATAGTCCATTTCATAGTGGCTCTTTAATCTTAGCGATCATCTGATCGAGTTGTTGCTTGGTCAGTTGATGATGACAGGGGAGTTGGAGAAGGCGTGAGCGATAATCCTGGCTCACCGAACAATCAGAGTATGCTACTTCTTCCCAGCGTAAACATTGAATTCCCCGTTTTCTGAGCTTGTTAAAGTCGTTGGCATCGTCGAGCAAAAACGGCAGTACGTATGGAACACAGTCATTTGTTAATTGGTAGACTAGTGGCTTGCCTATGGCGGTATCGCTTAATGCGGCGCATAGGTATTGATAGTTTTCTCGTCGTTGCTTCACTATGGTATCTAGGTCGCTATGGCGCAGTAAAGAGATTGTATGACTAAAACACCGCTGCTCACGTTTGGTTGAATCGAAATAGCGAAAATCCGATTGTTGCTGGTGGCTTGGTTCGGCGATTTCAGGTTTCGTGAACATGAAGCGTATCTTGTTGATCACTCCAGTAATACCGAGTAAATACAGTAACGCTTTAAACTCAGTCATGGTGCTAACAGACGCTAACTGTTTAGTAGTGGTTTGTTCAAAAACAACGATACCACCATCGATACTCGGCAATATTTTGTTGATCGAACAAATGGTCGCTTGAGCGTACTTTGGTTGTTTGGCGTAGTTGAGCAAGCCAAATAGTGCATGGGCACAATCATGAATGATATCGATGTTGTGATTAGCTATAACACCCGCCAAGACTTCGATATTTGAGATCACGCCAAAATAGTTAATGATTAAACAATGGGTAACGTTATGTTGTGAGATGAGCTGCGTAATATGCTGATAATCGGGCGACAAATCGGGCTGAACACGATAAAAAACACACTCAAAATCTAGATAAATAAATGGCTCTATTGCCGCAGGACAATGATAGCTTGGGACTAGAATAACATTGTTACTGACCTTTAATCTTTGAGCAGCTTGAAATAGTGCGGTGCCGCCTGAATACGTGAAGGTGAGTCCATCAACGTCGACCGGGCCAAAATTGACTAAATCGGTGAGTTTAAATGTGGGGGTCGCGGCGTAACGAATCGATGAAAAATCATTAGCATCGGCCAGTGGTGGCTGAAACTCAATGCTCATCGTTATTGCTCCATTGTCGATCGGTGTGTGTGCAGATACAAATCTTCCATTGAATTGTCAACCAGAGTTCCTTTTTGCTTTATTTGGTGTGAGTATTGATCATTTTATATAAAATGGTCAGCTCATCGTGTGCAGTTTGTAAGCATAAGTATTGCATATAATTTTCAGATAGCCATTGTTTGAACGATTTTAACGCGGGTTGGTTAGCTCATCCGCTAAAGGTAAACATATATCGGGATAAGATAACCTCGTCGATTAGTTTAGACTATACTCTAAACTAATCATTTATGGCGGCTCGTTAACCATCTGTTCGTAACAATGTTTATCGCTGTGTATCTTCTGTGTTAAGGATCTTATTCCATGGCTAGCTTGTCAGGCTTACTCAACAGCATCATGCTCCTATTGGCGCTAGGGGTTATCTATGATGCACTTTATGTGCGAAAAATTGCTGATTCGCAGCTTCGTCAACTGGTCACTGGACTATTAATCGGGACCATTGGTATCGTGCTAATGCTCACGCCGTGGGAGTTTAAACCCGGGGTATTCTTTGATACTCGCTGGGTATTGATTAGTGTCAGTGCAGTCTTTTTTGGTCGTAATGTTATTCTTGTGGCGGTGGCCATGATGGTGAGTTTACGTCTGTTTCAGGGGGGGGCAGGGATTTATGTTGGCAGTTGGGTGATCGTTAGTTCAGCAGCCATCGGGATACTATTTAGGTTCCTTCATGATCAATATTCACTCGCGTTAACGTGGAAATCGCTATATGTATTCGCGCTAGTCATCGAACTTAATGTGTTGTTATCGATGCTGATGCTACCTGCTGGGTTAGCACTACCGGTTGTTGAAGCCTTGGCACCGATGTTACTGACTTTATTTCCAATTGGCTCGGTGCTATTGGGTATGCTGTTGCTTCGTCAAGAAGCGCGTTGGCAACACGGCCATGAGCTAGCAGAGAGCCAAAGGCTATTAGCTCAAGAACGAGGTATTCTAAAAGGCCTGATCGATAGTATTCCTGAACTTATTTTTTATAAATCGGCGAACGGTAAATATTTGGGTTGTAATAAAAGCTTTGAAAAATTTGTCGGCATGACAGAGCGGGAAATTGTTGGTCACACAGCGCAAGATCTGTTTGAACCTGATATCGCCTCTGCGCTGGAAGAACATGATCAAGATATCTTATCTAACCATGAAACGATAAATGATGAACGCTGGCGATGTTACCCTGATGGCGAAAAAGTGTTACTCAATACCATTAAAGCGCCATTCTATATTGATGACGATAAAGTGTACGGTATTGTCGGCATAAGCCATGACTGCACTCAACGTGATGCCGAGCACGCTAAGCTGCGTGAGAGTGAACTGACCTACCGTAGTATTATTCGTACGGCGATCGATGGTTTTTGGATAGTGTCATTAGATGGCGTTATTGAGGAGGCTAATCAAGCCTACTATGATATGTCTGGTTATTCGAAAGAAGAGCTGTGCGGGATGCGTGTTAGCGAGGTCGATGCGCTCTACGGTGAAGTTGAAATGGAGCAATTGACAGCCTTTCTAATCGCAGGTAATGAACAAATTCATATTAGTAAACATCGTCGAAAAGATGGCTCAACGTATGATGTTGAAGTTAACATTACCTATTGGCCGTCTGATTCAGGTGGTAAATTTTTCGCGTTTATTCGTGATATTACCGAACGAAAACAGGCACAAGATCAATTATTGCAAAGTGAAGCTCGCTTTCGACGAGTTTTTGAGTCTATTCCGAAAATTGCAGTGCAAGGGTATGATAAAAATCGAGAAGTGATCTTTTGGAATAACGCCAGTGAATCCATTTATGGTTATTCACAACAAGAGGCATTAGGGAAAAAACTGGAAGATTTAATCATTCCTGATTCAGTGAGAGATGTCGTGGTGAGCGAGGTTAATGAATGGTTACGTGGCGGCGATGCTACGCCAGCGTCTGAGCTCACACTTCATGATGCTAAGGGCAACCCGGTGACAGTATTTTCCACCCATGTCATGATCAATGGCATTAATGATGAGCGAGAAATGTATTGTGTCGACATCGATCTTAGGGCGCAAAAAGCCGCTGAATTACGGGCGACAACACTGAGCCAGGCGATTGAGCAAAGCCCGATGTCAGTCATCATTACTAACCCTTCTGGCGTTATTGAATATGTTAATGGCACATTTGAACGTACGTCTGGCTACGTGTCGCATGAGGTAGTTAATCAACCGGTTAGTATGTTACGTTCAGATAAGACTCCAGATGCAGTATACAAGCAGCTAACTCAAGCATTAAGAAGCGGTAGACCTTGGCAAGGGGAATTTGAAAGCTTACGGCGCAACGGTGAGTCTTACTGGGAACAAGTGCATTTAGCACCGGTGACAGGGCTGAATAAACAAGTGACGCATTATTTAGCGGTAACTAATGATATAACGCAACAAAAACAACAAGAACAAAAAATACTGCAGCAGGCGCATTTTGACAGTTTAACGGGATTGCCTAATCGCTTTCTGGCGCTGGACCGATTATCACAGATGCTAGCCGATGCAAAGCGCAATAGGCACAAGGCGGCGGTGTTATTTTTAGATTTCGATGATTTTAAGAAAGTTAATGACACGTTGGGCCACCAGATCGGTGATGAGTTATTGATTGAGGCAGCTCGGCGTCTCGAATCAGTGGTTCGGGATAACGATGTGGTTGGTCGGCTTGGGGGTGATGAGTTTATTGTGCTCGTCAAGCAAGAGAACGAGGCCGGAACAGCCGCTATTGTCGCTGAGAAATTATTGGAGCAATTTAGGAAACCATTTAACTTAGACGGAAGAGACCTCGTCTCAACTGTTAGTATCGGGATTGCCGTATATCCTCAAGACGGCCAAACACCCGCTGAATTATTACGTCAGGCAGATTCTGCTATGTATCACTCGAAAGGCGAAGGACGTAATACCTTCCATTTTTATACCGAGAAAATGAATGTGGATGTCGCACATCGCGTATTAATCGAGGAACAATTACGTTTAGCATTGAGTCGTAATGAACTGTATATACATTATCAGCCGTTGATTAACCTGGCAACGCGGCAAGTCGTTGGTGCTGAAGCGCTAATACGTTGGGACAATGATCAGCTTGGGTCGGTCGGCCCCGATGAGTTCATTCCAATTGCTGAACAAACAGGCCTCATTGGCGATATTGGTTTATTCGTGTTGTATCAAGCGATGAAGCAGGTGGCACATTGGCGACTTAGCTTTAACCAAGAGTTTCGCATTGCGATTAATGTCTCTCCTGTTCAGTTTAGAGATCGGACGCTGCAAGACGAAGTATATAGTCAGCTAAAATTTTATCATTTACCGCCGTCGGCTATCGAGTTAGAGATCACCGAAGGAGTATTAGTTAGCGGTTATGCCAATGTTGAAAGCAGTCTGAATGAATTTTCGGAACGTGGGATTAGCATTGCTATGGACGACTTTGGTACCGGATATTCGTCGCTAAGTTATTTGCGAAATTATCCATTTAACACGTTGAAGGTTGATAAGAGTTTTGTTGAGGATATTTCCTTTGATGGTTCTGATATAGAATTGGTATCCGCTGCAGTCTGTATGGGACATGGTCTACACTTAAAAGTAGTCGCAGAAGGTATTGAAAACCAACAACAACTCGATGTGCTGACTAGGCTCAATTGTGATATCGGTCAAGGCTACTTCTTTGGTCGACCGGTGACCGCCGATGAATTTGAACAACGACATTTTAAAAAATAGGTTAGCAAGGGGCGACCATGTCGCCGCCCCGAATTTATTATTTTATTTTATGACCGTTTACATCAAGTAATATTGGTTCGCCGAGGCCTAATGCTTTAAGGCGTGGCAATTGAGTCTTTGCGTCTCCCACCACCAAATACGCCATCTTATCTTTGTCCATGTAGGTATTTAATAAGCGCTTAGCCGTTGGCAATGTCATTGCCGACAATGCTTGTTGCTTGTTGGCGACATAATCACTGCTTAAGTCATAGGTGCTAATATTGTTTAATACCTCGATTAAGTTATCGGTGGTTTCAAAGGCGCGAGCATCTCGTTTCGCCAGCGTCGACTTGGTGCTGTCTAATGCACCCAGATCAAATGATGAGGTGTAGCTATCGAATATGTCACGAAACGTCTGTAGTGATTCAAGAGTTACATTTGAACGGACACTTGAGCGTGCGGTAAACGTGCCACCGGCGTTGCTACGCGAGAAGTTAGAATAGGCACCATAAGTATAGCCTTTCTGTAATCGCAAAATTTGGAACAATTCACCAGAGAAGCTGCCACCGAGTTGATGGTTTACCGCCTGCGCTAACTCATGATCGCTATGATTAGCGGCCATAGCGCGACTGCCAATACGGATAAATGATTGTTTCGCATTAGGGATATCAACAAAGTAGAGTGACGCATTGGACAATGCAAGGCGTTCTTTAGGAGCATTAAAAATGACGTCACCGTGTTTTAGTTTAGTCGCTAAGGGTATTAAGCTACGCATTGCTTGTTGTGCGGTGACAGCTCCCGCAAATTGAATGCTGGTGGTGCCACTCACGATATTATCTTGATAAAATGCTTTAACATCATCGAGCGTTAACGCACTAATTTCTTCTGGAGTACCAGTGACTGGAGTGCCTAAGTTACTATCGCTATACATCAGCTTGGCATACACTTGAGTCGCAATGGCGCGTGGACTGCCGCCGCGCTGCTTAACAGTGGCTAAGGTTTGCTTCTTAAGTCGCTGCCACTCTTTCGCATCCCAGCGTGGTTCTAGTAATATTTCCTGTGCTAAGGCGATTGTCTGGTCAAAATTCTTGCTTAAGGTGTTACCCGACAGCTCAATATATTCTTGTGCGGTGCGAAACTTAAGTTCAGCGCCTAAGGCACCGATAGAGTCCTCTAGTTGCTGCGGTGTTTTGTTTGCTGTACCTTCCATCAAAATGTCACTGAGAAGGTTAGCAGTGCCGTGTTTACCGGCACGGTCTAATACATGGCCACCTTTCACTCGAATAGTAAAGGAGACCAATGGCAGTTCGTTATGTTCAATTCCCATAACGCTGACGCCATTAGCCAGAGTATCTTGCCAGATAGTTGGCAAGGTAACTGTTGGTGCATCACCGTAACCTGGTTCGATATGACGGTCAAACGATGAAGCGACTTGAGCCATTGGTTTGAGTTTTTCCTGATCGTGAGGGGTCGCGGATGGCTCAGCCCCTTGAACAATTTTTTCTTCGACAACATCTGCTTTTATTGCGTCACTCATCGCCAATTCAAGTTGTCCTTTGGGGACAAAACTTGTTGCAATATAGCGTTTATTTAAGATGTATTGATTAAAGACTCGCATGATATCGGCTTTGCTTACTTGACGATAAAATTCGATTTCTTGGCTGAGATAATTCGGATCGCCAAAGAATTCGTTAGCACTGGCCAGCGCCGATGCCTTAGAGAAGACACTGGTAAGATCCTCATAAAATTCTGTTTCCTTTGCGGTTAGTATACGTTGAATCTGTTTATCGCTCGGACCTTGTTGTGCGAATTTTTCGAGCCCTTGATCGAGACTTCTCTTAGCGTTATCAAGGTCAATATCGGCAAAGGTACGTACGATGAACGCAAACGTCCCCGCGATTTCGCCATGACTGACTCGTGCGTAGGCATTTGGGGTTATCTTATCGGCCTCAACGAGTGTCTGGTAAAGTACGCTGTCTTTACCGTCAGTTAAGATTTTAGCGAGCATTGCCAGTGCGTATTGATCTTTATGACCTTGTTCAACGGTTGGGAATGTTAACGTCAGTTGAGGCAACTTAGCGAAGTTGTCTTGATGGAAAAATGACTTCGAGGCACTCAAGGTTACCGGCATTGGTTTGAGGGGCGTGACATCGCCTCGCGCTTCAAACTCAGAAAAATATTTCGTTACCCACTGCTTGGCTTGGGCCTTGTCAAAGTCGCCAGCGAGCACTAGTGTGGCGTTGTTAACGCCGTACCACCGTTGATAGAAATCACGGACATCTTGCAGTGTTGCGTTCTGTAAGTCTTCTAAACTCCCGATGACCGACCAACTATATGGGTGGCCTTCAGGATAAAGTGCTTTAAGCGTGACGCTATTGGCGTGACCGTAAGGACGATTATCGACACTTTGGCGCTTTTCATTTTTAACGACTTGCTTCTCGTTTTCAAGTCCCGCTGAGGTGACTGTGTTGATGAAGTAACCCATACGGTCTGATTCCATCCACAACACTTTCTCTAATGCATCGCTCGGTACCACTTCGTAATAAACAGTGCCGTCTTGCCAAGTACCGCCATTGAGGCTACCGCCCATAGCGCCAATATTCTTAATAAACTTCCCAGCGCCTACGTGTTCTGAATTTTGAAATAACATGTGCTCAAAAAAATGTGCGAATCCAGTTTTCCCTGGTTTTTCTCGATTAGAGCCCACGTGATATTGAATGGCTACTGCCACCACAGGATCAGACTTATCTTGATGTAGTACGACCTCAAGGCCATTATCGAGGGTGAATTTTTCGATGTCTAACTGAACTGATGACGCGTTGTTGTCGTTAGCATCAACGGTCGAGACATCGTGGGGGAGGGTACAGCCAGCAACCGCGAGTGCGAGGCTACTGAGGATAAATAGTTTGTTATAGGTTTTCATTTAATCATCCGTAAATTTCTGAATGATATTAATATAGCAAAATATCAGGCGATAGCTAGGATGATAAATGAAAGGAGTCAGGTGGATAATTAGCCGTGTATATGGTCGGCTAACGGGGTGTTAGTACGGGGTTATCAAAGCTAATCGCAGTCCAGCCATGTTGGATAAAACGTCTAATGTTGCCGTGATCGGTTGCGTCCGGGTGCTTTAATACGTCATCACGGTAGTATTGACCGAAGCAGGCTAAGGTTTGCGCTTGGCTTAATTCGTTGAGCTGTGCGAAGGCAAAGATTTTACATGAGCCTTCATTCATGCCCGCTTTATTGATCAAGTCAGCGTTGTTAAAGTCCGTCGCACTGTAATGATAATGACTGGTGATAACCGCCATCACCTCGTTAAATTCTACGGCTTCGGGCTGTTGGCGTATCTTGGTAATTAATTGCTCAATATTCATGGGTGTGTTTCTCAAGAAGTGGTCAAAAAAAAGCCCGCAATGAAGCGGGCTCTAGATTAGGTTAGCATTTAAAAATTACGCAATTGCATTTTTAAGTGCAGCGTTAAAGGTTGCGCTTGGACGCATGATATCTTTAACTTGAGCTGGCGTTGGGTGGAAGTAACCGCCTGGCTGTGTCGCTTGACCTTGAACAGCGCTTAGCTCTTCTAGGATTTTCGCTTCATTGTCAGCAAGAGTTGTTGCTAATGTTGCGAATTTAGCCGCTAATTCTGTATCTTCTGTTTGTGCTGCAACGATTTTCGCCCAGTACATTGCAAGATAGAAGTGGCTGCCACGGTTATCTAATTCACCAGTACGACGTGAAGGAGACTTGTTGTTTTGAAGCAATTCAGTCGTCGCATCATCTAATGTTTTAGATAGAATTGTCGCTTTAGTATTACCTTGCTTAAGACCCATATCTTCTAAAGATACTGCCATTGCCATGAACTCACCAAGTGAATCCCAACGTAAATGATTCTCTTCAGTCACTTGTTGTACGTGACGTGGTGCAGAGCCGCCAGCACCAGTTTCGTACATCCCGCCGCCGGTAAGCATTGGTACGATAGAAAGCATCTTAGCTGACGTGCCTAATTCCATAATAGGGAATAAGTCAGTGAGGTAATCACGTAATACGTTACCTGTTACTGAGATAGTATCTAGGCCGCGCATTTGACGTTCCATTGAGAAACGAATTGCTTCGTTGTAATCCATTTTATGGACTTCAATACCAGCTAGATCGTGTTCTTTTAGGTATTCATCTACTTTAGCAAGTAGTTGAGTATCATGTGCACGTTCTGGGTCTAACCAGAAAATAGCTGGCGTGTTTGAGTTGCGAGCACGTGTTACGCCTAGCTTAACCCAATCACGAATTGGCTCGTCTTTAGTTTGACATGCACGCCAGATATCGCCTTGCTCAACGTTGTGTTGCATCAAGATCGCGCCGTTTTGATCAACAACACGCATAACACCATCAGCTTCGATTTCGAATGTTTTGTCGTGAGAACCGTATTCTTCTGCTTTCTTAGCCATTAGGCCAACGTTAGGCACTGTACCCATTGTCGTTGGATCGAATGAACCGTTTGTTTTACAGAAGTTAATCATTTCTTGGTAGATACGCGCGTAAGTCGACTCAGGCATTACTGCTTTAGTGTCTTTCGCGTTGCCATCAGGACCCCACATTTGACCCGCGTTACGGATCATTGCAGGCATTGAAGCATCAACGATTACGTCACTTGGTACGTGAAGGTTTGAAATGCCTTTCACTGAATCAACCATCGCCATTTCTGGACGAGAGGTATAACAAGCTTGAATATCACGCTCAATTTGCTCACGTAGAGTACGTGGTACAGATTGAATTTTGTCGTAGATATCAGCCAAGCCGTTGTTTGGGTTTACGCCCAACTTCTTGAACGTTTCAGCATGCTTTTCGAATGCATCTTTGTAGAATACAGAAACAGCGTGACCAAATACGATTGGGTGAGATACTTTCATCATCGTTGCTTTAACGTGAAGAGACCACATCACACCAGAGTCACGACAATCTTGTAATGATTTCTCGAAGAAAGCACGTAGTGCTTTGGCGCTCATGAACATGCTGTCGATGATTTCTTTCGCTTCTAGTGCGAATTCTTTCTTCAACGTGATTTCACCGTTTGGTGCAACGTATTCGATACGTACGTTCGTCGCATCTGCAACAGTCACTGATTGCTCAGACGAGAAAAAATCACCTTCACGCATATAATCTGCATGTGAGCGAGAAGTCATTTGCCATTCACCCATCGAATGAGGGAATTTTTTAACGTAAGCTTTTACCGCTGGTGGTGCACGACGGTCAGAGTTACCTTCACGCAATACTGGGTTTACAGCACTACCAAGAACTTTTGAGTAGATTGCGTTTACTGACGCTTCTTCGTCATTTGATGGTACTTCTGGGAAATCTGGAAGGTTGTAACCTTGCCCTTGAAGCTCAGCGATACACGCTTTAAGTTGCGGCAGTGAAGCACTGATGTTTGGCAGTTTGATGATGTTTGCGTTTTCGTCTTGAGTCAAAGAACCAAGGAATGCAAGGCCATCTTCTACTTTTTGAGCATCTTCTAGACGATCGTTAAAGCAGTTTAATACACGTGCACTTAGAGATATGTCGCTTAATTTCATGTCGATGCCAGCTGCAGACGTAAACGTTCTAAATACTGGAAGTAGTGAGCAAGTCGCCAGTGCTGGCGCTTCGTCGGTCATCGTATAATAAATGGTGTTTTTGTTAGACATTATGTTTCCCTAGTCCGGTGGCTAAAGGCAATCGCATGTGGTTAGCAAAAAATCAGCTAATTCCAGCACCGATGCTAATAAAATATTTTCTATTGTTTTTCGCTGTAATAAAATAACACAAAAACCAATGAAATTGGCTAAATAATGCATTTGTTCGACTAAAGTTTGACCAATTATGTAATTTTATTTACATTTTTATGACCGCGCGATAAATGCACATTATATGGGGCATTATATTAGCTTATATTGCGATTTATTTGAAGACGGATATGGTGGCTTTTGTTGTCATAAATGCGGTTTTTACCGCAAAAATCGCCATAACATGACAACTTAGGGGAAATAGCGGTGCATGATCAATCGATGAGCATGCACCTTAACAGCGGCTAAAGTTGTGCGGCGACTTCAGTTCCTTGTTTTATCGCGCGTTTGGCATCAAGTTCGGCGGCAACGTCCGCGCCACCAATAAGGGTAACGGGGGTATTGTTTTGTTGCAGTTGGGTTTGCAATTCACGTTGTGAGTTTTGACCGGCGCAAATTATCACGTTATCAACTTCAAGTAACCGCGTTTGACCATCGACTTCGATGGTTAGTCCTTTATCGCACACGCTTGAGTAGGTGGCACTTTTTATCATCTCAACACCTTTGTTTTTCAATACCGTACGGTGGATCCAGCCGGTACTTTTACCAAGGTTAGCACCTACTTTTGATTTTTTACGTTGGATCAGAAATATCTGACGAGGCGAAGGGATGGGCGACGGTACGATTAAGCCGCCTTGGTGTTCGCTATTAAGATCGTAGCCCCACTCTTTGGCGAATGCTTCTTTGTCTAATGAAGTCGAAGGCCCTTCATGTGATAGGTATTCGGCGGTGTCAAAACCGATGCCGCCAGCGCCGATGATTGCGACACGCTTACCAACCAATTTTTTGTCACGCAACACATCAAGATAGTTCATGACCATGGCGTTATCAATGCCTGCAATGTCTGGCGTGTTGGGTAGTATACCTGTCGCTAATAGTACGTGGTCGAAGGTCATTAGGTCGGTTGCAGTTGCTCTAGTATTGAGTTGTAAATTAACGCCAGTGACTTCAAGTTGACGCTTGAAGTAGCGTAACGTTTCGCCAAATTCTTCCTTACCAGGCACTTGTTTAGCGATATTAAACTGACCGCCAATTTTATTATCTGCCTCAAACAGCGTGACTTTGTGACCACGCGATGCAGCGGTGGTAGCTGCGGCGAGCCCAGCTGGCCCCGCGCCGACAATGGCAATGTTTTTCGGATTTGTGGTTGGTAAAATGATCAACTCGGTTTCATGACAGGCGCGTGGATTGACTAGGCATGAGACGAGTTTGGCGTTAAAGATGTGGTCGAGGCAGGCTTGATTACAGCCGATACAGGTATTAATTTCATCCGCTTTGTTCGCCGCGGCTTTAACCATAAAATCAGGATCGGCAAGCATCGGGCGCGCCATCGATACTATATCGGCGTTGCCTTCGGCTAAGACTTGTTCGGCGACTTCTGGCGTATTAATGCGATTGGTGGTGATTAACGGGATACTAACTTCTTTCTTCATTCGTTTGGTGATGCCAACAAACGCGGCGCGTGGCACTGAGGTAGCAATGGTTGGTATCCGGGCTTCATGCCAGCCAACACCCGTATTGATTATCGTTGCTCCGGCGTGCTCAATGGCTTTGGCTAGCTCGACCACTTCATCCCACGTGCTGCCACCGTCGACCAGATCCAGCATCGAGATCCGGAAAATTACGATGAACTCACGACCGACAGCTTCACGAGTGCGGCACATTATTTCAATCGCCAAACGAATTCGGTTCTGATAACTTCCGCCCCAACGGTCGGTACGATGATTGGTGCGCTTACAAATGAATTGATTAATGAAGTAGCCTTCTGACCCCATGATCTCAACGCCATCGTAGCCTGCTATTTGGGCGTTTAATGCGCATGAAACGAAGTCTTTTATCTGTTTTTCGATCCCTGCTTCATCAAGTTCCCTTGGTTTAAAAAAGTTGATAGGTGCTTGCAGCGGCGAGCAACTGACTAAGTCAGGGTGATAAGCATAGCGTCCGGTGTGCAATATCTGGAGACAAATAACACCGTCTTCTTTATGAACTTCCTCGGTGATAAGGCGATGGTTTTCAATTTCTTCGGGGGTAGAGATCATGGTGGCATTAGGCATGCCGCCGCCCTCAAGGTTTGGCGCGAAACCGCCGGTGACAATCATTCCGATACCGCCTTTGGCTCGATCGGCAAAATAGCGTGCCATACGTGGGAAGCCGTTGGGGTATTCTTCAAGATTGGTATGCATCGATCCCATTAAACTGCGATTCTTAAGGGTACGAAAGCCTAAGTCTAACGGTGCGAGTAAGTGTGGGTATGGATTGTTCATGGTGCCTCCTAGTTTTTTCTCCAAACAACTGAGCGAGTATATTCTCGCGTTCTAGCTATTCGACTATTGCTAATACAATAATGGGGATGTATAACCATTGGTATAACCAAAGATTACAAATTAATGACTAAAGTTTGCTTGTTGTGGGGTGGAGATGAGTTTAGGTAATATTTCGGTCGCGTATATTGATATATTGACCAAAACGATGACGACAATGGGACATGATTGTTCAGCGATCCTGAGTCAGTTTTCGTTAAATGAGATTAAGCTTTCATCACCTGATGCACGGATTAGTATCCCGCGTTTTATGCGGATGGGTTACCAATGTATCGGGCTTGCACAGGCCCCTTGGTTAGGATTGAGTATGGGTAAGGAAATGTCGCTAACTCATTTGGGGATCGCTGGATTAATGGCTCTATCAGCTCCCGATTTACACCGTGCTTGTCATAGCTTGACCAAATTTGAACTCTTAAATAGTTACAACGCACGCGGTAACTCTCGGTTTGAAAAATGCGATAATAAAGGGCTGTTAAGTTTTTATTCGATTAATCCTTACAATGATTATAACCATTTTATAGTTGATCTCGTGCTTTCTGGTTGGTGTCATTGTATTGAGACATTAACCAATCGAGATGACTTGATTGAACGGGTTTGTTTTGAGTTTCCAGCGCCAATGTATAAAGACCACTATGCGCAATACTTCAATTGTGAGGTGCTGTTTTCACAACCATCGAACTGTGTGGTACTCAAACCTGATGCGTTGAATCAGCCTTGCGTAATGGCGTGCCCTCCGACTCATCACATGCTTGAGCGTAGTGCACAGCAGGAATTGGAGATTGTTCAGCGTGGCCTGACATTCGAACAGCAAGTGAGCCGTGCTTTATCGCCCATGTTAAATAAAGGAACGCCGTCGTTAGAACAATTAGCCCATCAGCTTAATATGGCGCCATGGACCGTGAGAAGACGCCTCAATGATGATGGGGTGACGTTTCAACATGTGCTCAATAATACTCGTCGTGGGCTTGCTCAAAGTTACGTGCGTGATACTAAATTGACCTTAGGAGAGATCTCTTATCTGCTAGGCTTTGCTAGCGCCTCTGCTTTTCAACGTGCATTTAAGCGCTGGACTGGCATTGCGCCAGGTACCTATCGAGGACACTCGAATATTTGGATAAAAACGAACTTGTAGCATATACTTACTTGTCGCAGATGCTCGGTTGAGCAGGTTTTGAGAGTGAAAGGAGTCAAATGCGGTTATTTATTATTCTTTTTTTGTTTGTTTCACTGGTTAGCTCCTGTGTTTGTTTCGCTGTCGAAACGTCAGAACGCCCGATGATGACGATTAATAGCGCGTTGCTTCAAACGCATAAAACTCAACAGGTAATAGAAGCTAAACGTACTATTTATCAAGCATTCTCCTTGCTCGGTATTGATGTTGAATTTCGTTATCGTCCGGATAAGCGGGCTATTCACGAGGCTAATTCTGGTATCGTCGATGGCGAGTTTGCACGGGTTAAACACATTACCGACGATTACCCAAATGTGATTGTTGTGCCTGAATCACTGGCAGAGGTTGAAATGGTTGAGTTTGCCATCAAAGCTGAAAAACCAGCAAATCAGGTCAGTTTTAGTGATCAACAGCGGCGTGTCGGATATATGCTCGGCTGGAAAAATAGTGGTGACATGTTGGCCAGTCATCCTCACAAAGTCGCGATGAGTGATCATATAAAATTGTTTAACGTATTGTTCCATGATCGCATCGATACTGTGCTCTACACTAAAAAATCGGGTATCGAAATCTTAAAGAAACAGAATCGTCAGCTGAAAACTATTATTTCAAAACCGCTACAGGCGTATTCGGTCTATCTCGTGATGCATAAGAAACATGCTGAGCTGGTGCCTAAACTGGCAGCCAAGATCAAGGAAGTGAAGCGGCGGTCTCAAAAATAGTCCATCCTAGTCAAAAAAATGCCAGCATACGTTGCTGGCATTTTGTCGTCACACGAATTTCAATCAATTAGCGCGGCTTGATAACCTTTTCAATAAGTAAGGTTACGTAGGCATTTTGCGCTTTCTGCGCGTCACTTTTACCGAAGCTTAATTTAGTCGCATTGTCGTAAATCGATTGTAATTGACCCAGTGCTGCGGCCTTAGCTAGGTTATCGTATTTAGAAGCACTGACTAGTCCGGTGATTGAACCTAAACGTCTTACATAGGCAATTTGTACATTATGACTTAGCGTAGATTCTTTGTTGAATACCGCTGCGGTTAAGTCGCTGAGTACATCAGTAAGTGAATACTGATTACCGTATAGTGATGTGTCAGAAATACGTTTGAGCACACTAGGGTGAAGTAGTTGGCTCAAGACTGATTTTTGTAAGTTGAGGACTAAATCATGTGCCTTAGGATCTTCATTTTTACCGTAGTGATTATAGCCACGACGTTGGTGTTGCAGATGAGTGTATAGTGGCGTCATTGCCGCTAGCGTGTCACTGGCAAACACATACGTGGTTAATGCCGTCATTGCCGCTTTTTGTGTGGCTTTAGGCACTGGAGTGTATGGTGTGGTCGTGTTGGCTGAATCCACAAAGTTACGGTCAACGTAAACACCGCCAATTTGGCGTGAAATGATATTAGCCTGTGCGCGGTATTGACCGTATAACGAGTTAGTTGATATCAGCAGAGGTTGATATGAGCCACCTTGCTGTAAGGTTTTCTCTTTCAGGTTAGCAAATAACTCATTAATCAGGTTCATCCTATCAACGCCGTAAGCCACTGGGTTTGACGACATATCGCCAATCATTACACGTGGATCAATATGACGGCCAGGTGCGCGCATATCATCAGCATCATTACCAAACGCTAAGCCATGTTCGCCAGAACGACTTAAGATGGTATTCAGGCGTTGTTGCTCTGCATCGGCATTATCAAGTGCAACTGAGTAGCCATATTCAATAGCCCAGTCGTCGTATGGACCAGGTTTTGTTTGATAAAAATCACCCTGAGTCATGCCCGTAGGCGCAACGTTGATCGGGGTGTAATCCATCACCGAGCCAGTCAGAATACCTTGGGTTTTGCTCTTGTCATGAACTTCTTTTTCATCCCACAAGATAGAGGCTTTCATGTTGTGTTGAAGCCCTAGGGTGTGGCCAACTTCATGCATTACTAATTCTTGTAATGCTTGAGAGAGTAATTCGCTGTTTTCCACTTCGTTGTTTTGGGTCATTGCCTGACCTAACATTAACCCCTGTTGCAGTTGATGCCCGGCGCTGCAGTTAAGCGCATCGGTCGGCATAGCATCATTGGTTAATGACGTCGCACCTTGGGTATATAAGCTGTCATATATCCAGCGGTTTTTCATGAAGACGAATTCGAGCATAATATCCGAACCAAGCATTTCACCGGTCAGTGGATTGGCAAGTGATGGTCCGTATCCGCCAAAGCGAGGGTTAGGTGAAGAGGTCCAACGTAATACGTTGTAGCTAATGTCACCAGCATCCCAATCAGCATCGTCTGGTTGAACTTTGACTTGCATCGCGTTCTTGAAACCCGCTTTTTCGAAGGCACTATTCCAACTCAATACGGCTTTTTCAATCGAATCTCGCCATTCGAGTGGCGTGGTATTTTCTATCCACCACACAATCGGTTGTACGGGTTCAGAGAGGTCGGCAGCCGGATCTTGTTTAACCAGATTCCAACGCTTGATCACATCTTGATAGGGCGCCCACTTACTTGACGTCATTTGGTCATATTCATGGCTAAAGTAACCAACGCGCGCGTCATCAATACGGGCCTTAAATCCAGTATCAGGTAGCATCACGAACGAATGTTGCACCGTTACCGATGTTGAACGCGGATCAGCCACAGCGTTCGAGCCTGCAACACTTGGGTTACCATTGTTAAATACGTAATTAACCACGATATCGACATTGTTTGGATAAATACGTTTACTTAAAATACGAGATTTTTTGCTGTTCACTTTGCCAGGTTTAAAGCGTTTTTTGGCTTTTTTGTCGCTCGGGTTAGACCATGGTGAGATCTTGTGTAGTGCTTCACCCATGAAAAGTCCGTCGGCTTTCACGATTATTTGACCCTTTTCACGCTTCTCAATTTTTAGTGACGCCAGCACTGATTCGCTGATATTGGCATCTTTTGCGCGGCTCAATGGGCTATTTTCATCAAATAAGTAGCGATGTGTTTTAGTCACTACATCGATGCGATCAAAATAGCGACGAAACTCAATGATCTTATTATCACGATAGCTGCCACGGAAATGACCCGCGTCAGATAGGCCGTCCACAGTATGTGCAAAGTATAAAATAGGGGTATCGAGTTGTGACTCTTCAAGAACCAATAGGTGCTTACCGGTCTTTTCATCAAGGTATAAGTTAAGCAAACCCGGGGTGTGGGCTTTGTCTTTAATCATCGATGCGATTGATTTCTCTTTCTTGTCTTTTTTATCATCTTTGCTTTTGTCTTCATCGCCGGCATTGACGCCGTAACTAGTGACAGCCAGCAGAAGCGCAATAGTAATAGTGGTAAATTTCACGGTTATCCCTTTTAATATTTTTAAATTAAAATATAGTTATAAGGATAGTCTAACGAATCGTATACGATTAAATAATTTAAAAAACGTAACAAGTTGTAACGAAAAGCTATGATTGGCCGTTAATTGTTGCAATCAGCGTTCTTGAACCGCCGAAATTACGATGTTCACACAGATAAATTCCCTGCCATATGCCGAGATTTAACCGTCCATCACTAATTGGGAGTGTCAGGCTAACGCCTAACGTACTGGACTTTATGTGGGCCGGCATGTCGTCACTGCCTTCAAAAGTATGGCGATAATACGGCGCATTTTCAGGAACAAATTGGTTAAAGTGCGATTCTAGGTCGACGCGAACGTCAGGATCGGCGTTTTCATTAATGGTTAATGACGCGCTGGAATGTTGGAGAAATAGATGGCACAGGCCTATACTGACGTTTGTTAATTGTGGTAGCTGTCGCAGGATTTCATCTGTAACCAAATGAAATCCTCGTGCTTTTGGACTGAGGGATACTGTTTCTTGAACCCACATTCAGTGCAGCCTACTGGCATTCTTTAATGTATTGGAATAAAGCTTTATAACCTTTACCTGGTTTTTCTGCTTTGTGTTCTTTAGCCGCTTGGCGTACCAATTGACGAAACTTTTGACGGTCAGCGCTTGGCTTTTCTTCGACAAATTTATTAATTTCGTCGTCACCATTGGTGATCATACGGTCACGTAGTTTTGTCAGTTTAGATGCTTCAACCTCAGCACGTTTATCACGATTTTTAAATTGTTCCAGTGATTTACGAATTTCATCGACATCACTTGCACGTAAAACCTTGGCAACGAATTGCATTTGGCGGCGAAAACCTTCTTTTGTATGGCGAATTCGATTCGCTAATGCGACGGCAGCGGCCAAGTCTTCACTCATTGGGATTTTCTTTAGCTGGTTCTTTGAAAGTTCCATGATAGTACGACCTAGCTGATGGTAGTCATCCGCTTGGCGCTTAAGTTCGCTGCGGCTTACCCAATCATCTAACTCCGATCCTACTACAACGGTGTCTTTTTTCGCTCTGCTCATCTACATATTCTCAAAAATTACAATTACTGACGCCATTGTAGCATTATTTTACCTAAGATTAGACCACGTAATATTAAGGCATGGTAAGATATTGAAAAATATCTTACAGGAAGCGCCTTGTGGCTAATGATAATACGATTTTTGATGAGCTAGCACGGGTTAAAGACTCGGTAGCAAAAGCGCTGGAGTCAGCTAAGCGCCATGGTGCAACAAGTGCCGAAGTTTCAATGAGTAAACAGACTGGGCTATGTATTTCAACCCGACTTTGTGAGGTTGAAACGGTTGAGTTTAATCACGATGGTGCCTTAGGGATTAGTGTCTATTGTGGTAACAGAAAGGGCAGCAGCTCGACTTCTGATTTAAGTGAAGGGGCGATAGAAAGTGCTGTTTCTGCCGCCATTAGTATCGCGAAGCACACCTCTGAAGATCCGTTTAACGGCTTGGCCGACGCAGAGCTAATGGTCGTCAATCCACCTGATTTAGACTTATTCCATCCTGGCAGCCTCGACCCACAGTTTGCAATTGAACAAGCGCTGGAAGCGGAAGATGCGGCGTTGTCATACAGTGATGAGATCACCAATTCTGACGGAGCCTCATATAACTCTCATCAAGGACTTCGAGTTTACGGTAACTCACACGGTTTATTAGAAGGATACCCAAGTACGCGTCATAGCTTGTCTTGTGTCACCATCGGTGAGCGTGATGGTGAAATGGAACGTGATTATGATTATTCTGTGTCGCGCTATGTAGACCGCTTAGAATCAGCGCGAGTAGTCGGTGAGAATGCAGCGAAGAATACCATTGCTCGTCTGGGCGCCCAAAAGATAGATACCATGACAACACCAGTGGTTATTTGTGCGCAACTGGCGCCCGGTTTTATCGGACATCTAGTATCAGCTATTGGTGGCGGTAGCTTGTACCGTAAAGCGAGTTTCTTGCTTGACCGGAAAGGTGAACAAATCTTTCCGAGCTGGATGAGTATCGAAGAAAAACCGCATTTACCGGGTTATTTGGCGTCAACACCATTCGATCATGAAGGGTTAGCCACTAAAGATTTAACGATCATCGATAACGGCGTGTTAGCGACTTATCTCATCACCAGTTATTCGGGGCGTAAATTAGACATGGCGCCGACAGGACACGCCGGTGGTACCCATACTTGGTTTGTGAACAACACGGTGGACACGCAAGCACAATTGCTAAAACAGATGGGCACCGGATTGTTAGTAACAGACTTGATGGGCTCATCGGTCAATATTATTAGTGGTGATTATTCTCGCGGCGCCGCTGGTTTTTGGGTTGAAAATGGCATTATTCAGTACCCGGTCCATGAAATTACCATTGCAGGTAATCTCAATGACTTATACAAAAACATTGTAGCGATTGCCGGTGATGTTGATCCGCGTATGAGCACACTGTGTGGCTCTATCTTACTCGAAGAAATGAAAATAGCGGGTAACTAGAAATCGCGAACTTAGGCGCCGTAGACTAATGTGGCGGTGCCTAAGAATGCAAATATCCCCACAACATCGGTGATGGTGGTTAGTACGACACCGCCGGCGAGTGCGGGGTCAATTTTGAGTTGTTTCATAAACAGTGGAATTAACACCCCTGCCAAGCCTGCGGCTGTCATGTTTGCTAGCATCGCAAAGGCGATAACTAAGCCTAGCTTGATGTCTCCTTGCCACAACGCCACCACTACCGATAATATTAAGGCCCAAATGAGGCCATTTAACGCGCCTATCGCTAGCTCTTTACCGATTAACCAGCGTTTATTACGCGCGCCGACATGACCAAGTGCCATACCGCGAATGATCAGCGTAAGTGTTTGATTGCCCGCTATACCGCCCATACTGGGTACTAGGGTATTTAGGATCGCTAAGATCGCCATTTGTGCCAAGATTGGTTCAAACATATTGCTAACGGCAACGGCTGCTAGTGCGGTGAGTAAATTAATACCTAGCCACACAGAGCGCTTGCGGGTACTTTTCACAACGGGCGCAAAGGTATCTTCTTCGTCATCAAGACCTGCCATGCTCATCATGGAATGCTCTGCTTCTTCACGAATAATATCGACCACATCATCGATGGTGATCCGGCCTAATAATTTCCCGGTGTTGTCAATAACAGGTGCCGATAACCAATCATGACGTTCGAACTGTTGCGCGACTTCGGTTTCTTCCATATCAGCGGGTACCGCTTCGATGGTACGATCCATAATTTGCGAAACCGTCATCATGGGATTGGAGGTAATTAGGCTCGATAAGGTAACACCGCCAAGCAGCACGTCCTGTTTGTCGACCACATAGAGCATGTCTGTTGCTTCTGGGAGTTCACCTTTAAGGCGGAGGTAGCGCATCACCACATCGAGATTAACATCGTCGCGTAGGGTAACGGTATCGGTGTTCATGATACTACCAGCAGTATCTTCCTCATAAGCCATCGCGGCTTCAACACGAGAGCGATGTTGACTGTCCATCGCGCCGAGTACTTCTAAATAGATACTGTCAGGAAGTGTTCTTAAAACTTCAGTAAGATCGTCAGTATCCATGCTTTCGGCAGCAGCGGCCAGCTGGTGAGCCTGCATTTGCCGAACAATGCTTTTTTGCACGTCTTCGGAAAGTTCTTCGAGGATGTCGCCTTGGTCATCATGGTCGACCAAATCCCATAATACCTGACGGCTTTTATACGGGCTCGATTCAAGGAGTAGTGCAACGTCACAGGATGGCATGTCCATCAAAAGCTGTCGAACACGCACAAACATGCCACTGCTAACGGCCTGTTGGACCGCCTCGAAGCGTTGGTTTGAGTTTTCTTGGTCGATTACTTTTTCTGGCATAATGGCGGCACATTCAGCGACGACAAATTTGTATTTGTCGTGAAATTATTTGACAGTTATCACGTTGTATTTTAGACGATGTTTGAAGTATTTTCAGCTATTACTTTGTCTAAAAATTTCGCGATGATGGATTTGAATATTATGTCGCTGTTCTGAAAAGTTCTTGGCCAGTTTTTGCGCTAAATAAACACTGCGATGTTGACCACCAGTACAACCAATAGCAACGGTGACATAACTGCGATTGTTCTGCTCTAACATCGGTAGCCAAGTGGTAATAAACTCGGTAATTTGGTGTTCGAGTTTATTCACGCAGTCTTGTTGACTGAGATACTCTTGCACCGGTAAGTCTAAGCCGGTGAACGGTTTCAATTCTGGAACCCAGTGTGGGTTTGGTAAAAAGCGGACATCAAAGACATAATCGACATCACGCGGCAGGCCATACTTAAAGCCAAACGATTGAAATACTAACACCAATTCACTGTTTTTGGTGCCAATCACACGTTCTTTAATAACATCGCTTAACTGATATATTGTAAAATTGGTGGTATCTATCTTTAAATCTGCAAACGCTTCCAATTGACGCAACAATATCTTTTCTTCTTTAACCGCTTCGAGCAAGGTTAAGCATTGTTGAGTGAGCGGATGTAGGCGACGTGTTTCACTAAAACGCTTAATCAAGGCGGTGCTTGCTGCATCGATAAAAATCATTTGTAGCTGGCAATGTTGTTTTAATGATTCGATGAGCTGGGTTAATTCAGACTGAGTCGCGGGAATGTTACGTACATCTAGACTTACCGCAATAGGTTGCTCTTCGGATGTTGCGCGGCCCAATAAGAGTGGCATCAGCAGCGTGATTGGCAGGTTATCGACACAGTAATAGCCTAAGTCTTCTAGGACGCGTAATGCGACACTTTTACCTGAGCCTGAGGTGCCGCTAATGATGGTGAGTTCCACTGGATTGCCTACGCTGTTAATCAATTAGTGTTTACAGTTTAAGCGCTTGTTGCTGTTTTGCAAGAAGAATAATGGATGATTATGATTAATAAAAAAGCCCGGTATTACCGGGCCTATTGATCGTCATGATTTAATATCAATGTCGATTGATTTTTTCTTTGTGCTTAATGATTTGCCGGTCGAGTTTGTGAATCATCGCATCAATAGCGGCATACATATCCTCATGGCTTGAGGTGGCAAAGACTTCGCCACCAGTGAGGTGAAGCGTTGCTTCCGCTATTTGTTGGAGCTTCTCGACGTTTAAGACGACGTGAACATTGTTTATGTGCTCGAAATGTCGTTCAAGTTTTTCAAACTTAAGATGAACATACTCATGAAGTGAATCGGTAATATCTACATGATGACCAGTTAAATTAATCTGCATAAAATGCATCCTCCATTGCTAAAGAGCTTAGATTAAGCTCTTTCTTTGGTTGGAAGGCGGGATTGATAACGCATCACGATATTTTGCGATGGTCCTTCTTGCAACTTTAATCCCTTGTTCCGCTAATAAATCAACAATCTTGCTATCACTTAATGGTTTTCTAGTATTTTCTGCCGCCACTAATTTTTTAATAATGGCACGGATAGCGGTCGATGAGCATTCGCCGCCATTCTCTGTACTGACATGGCTTGAGAAGAAGTACTTGAGTTCAAATATCCCGCGAGGGGTATGCATATATTTCTGGGTGGTTACCCGTGATATTGTGGACTCATGCATTTCAACGGCTTCTGCTACATCATTTAATACTAGCGGTTTCATCGCTTCTTCGCCATATTCAAAGAAGCCACGTTGTTGCATAACGATACAATTTGATACTTTTAACAAGGTATCATTACGACTTTCTAGGCTTTTTATAAACCATTTTGCTTCTTGTAAATGACCGCGAATAAACTGTGTATCGCCAGTGCTGGTGCTGGTTTTACTCAATGCGGCATATTCGGCATTGACTCTTATTTTTGGCATGCAATCAGGGTTTAGTTCGACGACCCAGCGGCCCTTAACTTTTTTTACTGAAACATCAGGAATGACATACTCATCTTTCTCTTTTAAGATCGTGCTGCCTGGATGTGGGTTAAGGGTTTGAATTAGTCTAATGGCCTCACCGAGTTGCTGTTCTTTAAGTTTAGCTTTACGGGCAAGGGTACGATAATCACGGCTACCCAATAGCTCCATAAACTGCTCGACCAAAAAAATAGCCTCATCACGCCATGGTGTATCAGGGTCGAGGTGTTTAAGTTGGATCGCTAAACACTCACTAGGTGTCCTAGCGGCAACGCCCAGCGGGTCAAAATGCTGAATTCGTTTAAGGACTGCGGCAACCTCATCAAGCTCAACTTCTGGATTAGCCATCGCCTCCAGAATATCGTCGGTACTTTGCATTAAGTAGCCTGAATCTGCGATGGCATCGATAATCGCGATAGCAATTGCACGGTCAGTATCTGAGAAGGGCGTCAAATTTGCTTGCCATAATAAATGGTCTTGCAGGTTTTCAGTCGTTTCACCTTGATAGGTAAAATCACTCTCTGGGCCAGAACTTGAAGACGATGTTGCAGGCGCGCTAGGCCCTGCTGAAATGTAATCATCCCACGTCGTGTCGGTCGGTAAATCATCACTGATATTTTGCTGGTCTAAGGCTTGAGAGGTGTCGATAGTGCTGGCGTCATACTCGCTAGGTTCTGGCTCATGGTTGTCGCCTGAAACTTCTGCAGCGTTCGCTGGCTCACTTTGCTGATTGCTATCATTAGCGTTGTCATTTGACTCGAAGTGTTCTTCTAATTCGAGCAATGGATTGCTATCGAGTGCCTCTTGGATTTCATTTTGCAAGTCAAGCGTAGAGAGTTGCAACAAGCGAATAGCCTGTTGTAACTGTGGGGTCATGGTAAGCGATTGACCGAGTTTTAATTGTAATGAAGCTTTCATTGAAATCCGTATTTCTTATTGTGTTGAACCAGCCGTGGTAATATCAGCAGCATGCAATACTGTCTATAACGAACTATAGTTTAAATTGTTCACCGAGGTAGACATCTCGTACTGTTTGATTCGATAAAATTTCTTGCGGTTTGCCCTGAGCAATCATTTCACCATGACTAACAATATAGGCAAATTCACAAACATCAAGCGTTTCTCGCACGTTGTGGTCAGTAATTAGTACTCCGAGTCCGCGATTTTTAAGCTGTTCGATAATTTTTTTGATATCGATAACTGAAATAGGGTCGACACCAGCGAATGGTTCATCGAGCAAGATAAACTCTGGATCAGCGGCTAATGCACGTGCTATTTCTACGCGACGACGCTCGCCACCAGAAAGTGCCATGCCAAGGCTGTCTCGAATATGTTGGATGTGGAACTCTTCCAACAAGCTTTCTACTTTTTCTTTGCGTTGCTTGGTCGTGATGTCTTTTCTTGTTTGTAAGATAGCCATTATGTTGTCATAGACAGACAGCTTTCTAAAGATCGATGACTCTTGTGGCAAGTAGCCAATACCTTGGCGCGCTCGCTCATGCATTGGCATTAATGTGATGTCTTTGTCGCCAATGCTAACGGTGCCACTGTCGCTCGGCACCAGTCCCACGATCATGTAAAAAGTCGTGGTTTTACCCGCACCATTTGGGCCTAATAAGCCAACTATTTGGCCTTTAGCAACTTCAAGACTCACGCTGGTTACAACTTGTCGTCCAGAATAATTTTTAGCAAGATTTTTGGCGCTTAGCTTGATCATTAATTTACTTTAACTTTTTCGTTAGGTTGCAAGATAGTGGTGACCTGATTCTCTTTATTAGCATCGCCATCAGCGTTAAGAAGCTTGCGGATCATATCGTAAGTGATTATCTCACCTTTGACGGTGTTCTTTCCCCACGTTAGCTGAGCTTTATGATTGAGCTTAATGATGTTACTACCGCGCTCAAAGCGCACTTCATTGGCTTGTGCGCTAATGACCGTGCCATCATCCACCGTTTGAGAAAATCGCGCTGGTTTACCTTTAAGCACCATCAGCTCGAGGCCTTTGTTACCGTGGTTATATATTTCTAATCGATCGGCACTAATGGTGATAGAGCCTTGTGTTATTTTCACGTTGCCTCTATAGATTGCAACGCTCTTGCCGATATCGATGTACTGATTGTCAGAACTGATTTTAGCTTTTTGGCTAAAATCATCAGAAAGCGCAAGTGATTTATTACACGTAAATAATGCGAGCAACAGTATGACGCTAGCTTTGATTGTTTTCATAAACTGCCTGTATATCTTTGATTAATTCAAATTGCTGTTGTTTAAAATCTGCCTGCAGTCCGTGCCCTGTTATCCTAAATTGCTTACCTGCAATTTCCACGAGTTCATCACTGTGGATGATCATTGTGTTCAAATTGAGTTCTAAATGCGATGTTTTAATAAATCGTATTTTTTCCTCAGGATCTAATGCACTTATAGTAACATTATTTTTTAAAAGCACACGGTGCTCTTGGTCAAAAATACCTATTTCAGCATCTATTTTCCAGCGAGCGTCTCCTTGCTTAGGATAAATGATGTAGCTTGGCTTGGTAAAGGTCGTACTGATGTTGTTGTAATGTTCCATTTTAACTGCGCTAACAGATGCTGACAAGAATCCTTGCTCGTCATATTGACGTAGTGTCATGTCTGATGCTGTAAAATCCGGTAGATTTTTGTTGTTAGTAAAAGGCTTATCCACCGTAGTGACTGACCAAAATGGGTTCCAAAACAGTAAAATACATGAGCCAAAAAACAAGCTAATTAAGATAACTGCTCTATTCATACGCTCATACCTTTCGCTTGATCGAGCAACCCTTTACTTGCCAAGATTAAATCACTCGACTCGCGCACCGCGCCAAAGCCACCAGGCGTAAATGTTTTATAGTCACAACTCAGCAGTAATGCTGGGTGCGCGTCATTAACCGCGATCCCTAAGCCACAATGTTCAATTACCGGACGGTCAACTAAATCATCACCAATGTAGGCGACTTGTGATGGCTTAAGATTAAGTGTCGTCATCAGCTCCTGATAGGCGGCGAATTTATCTTCTTGGCCCTGATAAATATGCTGCACGCCGAGCGCACGCATTCTATTCTCAACGATGGTTGATTTTCGGCCGGTAATAATAGCAACGTCGATCCCGGCATTAATTAACGACTTGACGCCGAAACCATCTTTAGTATGGAATGCTTTCAATTCTTCTCCTTGATTACCAAGGTAGATACGACCATCTGAAAATACTCCATCAACATCGCATATCAGTAATTTAATCGTGCCAGCCTTAACCCATACTGACTCATTTATGTCACCGTATAAAGTATTTCGTATTGTCATGTTACAGCACTCCTGATTTAAGCATGTCGAGCATGTTCAACGCGCCGATTGGTTTTCCGTGGTCAACGATGAATAGCCCATTGATATTTTTGTCTTCCATCAGTTTTAACGCGCTAGCGGCGAGTACGTTACCATTGATTACCACAGGATTCTTAGTCATGACTTCGCTGATCGCGGTGCAATGAAAGTCGAGCTTCTGGTCGAGAGTTCGGCGTAAATCGCCATCGGTGAAGAGGCCAATTAACTCGCCAGTCTTATTAATGACACCAGTCATGCCGAGCCCTTTTTGTGACACCTCAAGCAGTGCATGGCTGATGGTAGTATCGTGCGATACCAATGGTAATAGCTCCCCTTGATGTGCAACATCAAGCACCCGAAGTAGCAGTTTTCTGCCGAGTGCACCGCCAGGGTGTGACAAGGCAAAATCATCGGCGGTGAAGCCCTTCGCTTGAAGCAGTGCAACCGCTAACGCATCCCCCATGACTAATGTCGCTGTGGTACTCGATGTTGGTGCTAATCCTAGGGGGCATGCCTCTTGCGATATGCTAATGCACAGATGGATTTGCGCCAACTTCGCCATTGTCGAGTTGGGGTTGCCTGTCATTGCAATCACCGGAATACCTAAGCGCTCCATCACGGGAAATAGGGTGAGAATCTCGCTGGATGTCCCCGAATTAGAAATTGATAACACCACGTCAGATTTGGTGATCATGCCTAAATCGCCATGGCTCGCCTCACCCGGATGAACAAAAAATGCAGGGGTACCAGTACTGGCAAGCGTAGCGGAAATTTTCTTGGCGATATGGCCCGATTTTCCCATACCCATCACTACGACTTTACCGCTGCAATTAAGGATCAATTGACAGGCGTCATTGAAATCTTGATTGATGTATTGTGCGATTTCTTTTAGCGCTTCTATCTCGGTGCTAAGGACCTGTTGTCCCCAGCGGCAAAAATCTTGGTTAGTAGGCATGACTAAAATCCATTCCGTTATCTAGAGTGAGTATCTAAAAAATCGATCTAAAAAGCTTAAGTAAAAAGTAAAATTTGATAACCAACAAAAATAGCCACCAAAACAGCACCCTCGATTCGAGTGATGGTGCGTTTACCAAATATCCGCCAGCACATCATAAATAATAAGCCGGTCAAACCGAGCATCATATACATATCACGACCCGCAGCATCCGCATCGAAAGAGCCTGGCGCAATGAGTGCTGGTACCGCTAATACCGCAAGGATATTAAAAATATTTGAGCCCACGATATTACCAAGGGCCAAATCATGTTCATTATTTTTGATGCTTGCGATACAGGCTGCTAGCTCAGGTAGGCTGGTGCCAATAGCAATAATTGTTAAGCCAATCACCAATTCTGAAATACCAAAGAATCGGGCAATGTCGCTAGCGCCGTCCACGACAAAATGTGAAGACAGTGGTAATAAGATCATACCCACAACAATCCATAGCGTCGCGTATTTGGTACTCACTCCTTCAGGCACTTCGTCTTGAGCACTATCGACTAATTTATCGTCTTTATTATGGTCTCTCAACGTGAGCCAGCATAAGCCACCAATGGTGATAAAGAACAATGTGAGAAGTATAGCACCTTCAGCTCGGGTTAATACTTGGTCAAATAGCATGTAGCCTGCGATCGCAGACACCAATAACATGATGGGTAATTCTCGACGAAGCAACTGAGAATGTACCAATAACGGTTGTAGTAATACGGTGACACCGAGTACTAAGGCTATATTGGTAATATTTGAGCCGAGCGCGTTGCCAATAGCGGTGTTTGCAGCACCGTCGAGTGATGCAGTGACCGCTACCATTATTTCTGGGGCAGACGAGCCCATTGCGACAATGGTCAAACCAATGATTAATGGCGGAAGGCCAAAGTTTCTGGCGATTGCGGCGGCACCATAGACAAATTTGTCGGCGCTCCAAATTAAGCCAACAAGGCCTGCTAAAAGTATTGCGATGCTAAATATCATTGTGGCAAGTCTGTATTTGTTATCTAAAAAGGTGATTGTCGCTATTTCGTCGACAAAAAGGAAGTAAAAAAGTACTAAATAATCGCCATCACAAGATTAAAACAGAGATATTTTTTTTAATTACGATAATATGTGGCGTTATTAAATTCTTGTTACAGAAAATAACGCCGAAATCACACGACACTATTGATATCGACACTAGATAAGTCACACTTATTTGAATTAAATTATGTTTACACGGTCAATAAATAGAATTTATTAGGTTGTTGCTAAATAGTCTATATAATATTTGGCCAATTTATGATGATGGCGTTACGGCGCAACAAAGAGAGTAAAAGGACTAAAATCATTGATTTCATCTGATAATATTATTGAGATATCAGGCCTGCATTTCAGTCGGGATGCGCGTGCCATTTACGATGATATCAATCTTAAAGTGCCCCGCGGTAAAGTCACTGCGATCATGGGCCCCAGCGGTATAGGGAAAACTACCTTACTCCGTTTAATTGGTGGTCAATTGAAGCCATCGGCTGGTTCGATTACCTTTAATGGTGAAGATATTACCCAATGTAATCGTAAGCAACTATATGAAGTGCGACGTAAGATGGGAATGTTGTTTCAATCTGGCGCGTTATTTACCGAAATGAGTGTGTTCGATAACATCGCTTTTCCGATTAGAGAACATACTGATTTAAGTGAATCGATTATTCGTAAGATTGTCTTGATGAAACTTGAGGCCGTCGGCTTACGTGGCGCGGCAGAGTTATTTCCTGCTGAGCTTTCAGGGGGCATGGCACGTCGAGCAGCATTGGCTCGCTCGATTGCACTAGATCCTGATTTGATTATGTATGACGAACCATTTGCGGGACAAGATCCTATTTCTATGGGAGTTATTGTTCGCCTAATCAAAGAGCTTAATGATGCGTTAGGATTAACCTCTATCGTTGTTTCTCACGATGTTGAGGAAGTGCTAAGCATTGCTGATTATGTCTATATTGTGGCGAACAAAACCGTGATCGCTCATGGTACACCAGCGCAATTACGTCAAGAGTCATCAGAGCAAGTGATTCAATTTATGCAAGGGAAGCCTGATGGCCCGGTGCCATTTCACTTTCCAAGTGAAGATTACAAGAAGGACATGTTAAACCATGCTCGTTGAGATAATACAAAGCCTTGGTCAGTATGGTGTTAACTTCATTACTGGCGCTGGGCGTGCTGGCGCCTTATTATTTGGTGCGTTAAAACCAGCGGGCCGTGGTTTTAAGCTATTACCATTATTAATTAAGCAACTTTATATTGTTGGCGTACAATCGCTGATCATTATTGTGGTGTCTGGGTTATTCATTGGCATGGTGTTGGCATTACAAGGCTACACTATTTTGGTCGGCTATGGTGCCGAACAAAGCCTAGGGCAGATGGTTGCGCTATCGCTGTTAAGAGAATTAGGGCCGGTGGTGTCAGCATTGTTATTTGCGGGCCGAGCGGGTTCAGCATTAACCGCTGAGATTGGTTTAATGAAAGCGAATGAACAGCTTAGTTCGCTAGAAATGATGGCGATTGATCCTTTGCATCAAGTGATTGCACCTCGTTTTTGGGCTGGGATCATTAGCCTACCATTACTTGCCGCGATATTTTCAACTGTGGGCATATTTGGCGCGCAGCTCGTTGGTGTTGATTGGCTTGGGGTTGATACCGGTGCATTTTGGTCGGTAATGCAGGCCTCCGTTGAGTGGCAAGAAGACATCGTTAATGGTGGGATCAAAAGTCTAGTTTTCGCCATCGTAGTGACGTGGATAGCATTACATAAAGGCTATGATGCAGTGCCAACATCTGAAGGGATTGGCAAGGCAACAACCGCCACAGTAGTGCAATCGAGTCTGGCTATCCTAGGGCTCGACTTTGTATTAACGGCGCTTATGTTTAGTTAAACGTTCTTTAATAATTCAATTTTATTCATGCGATGGCATGTGAGTGTAGAGAAAATGATTAGTAAAAAAATAGAGTTCTTGGTTGGCCTATTCCTGCTTGCAGGGTTTGGTGCAATCTTAATATTGGGTATTAAGGTCGCAGACAGTCAGCTCGGCGGTAACAATGCCAGTTACCAGTTGACTGCTAGCTTTGATAATATTGGTGGGCTGAAAGTACGTTCAGCAATTAAAGTCGGTGGTGTTGTTGTCGGCCGGGTTACCAGTATTTATCTCGACCAAGATTTTAGCCCAAGCGTGACAATGGATATTAACTCTCAATATAGTGAGTTTCCTGATTCGAGTTCGGTGGCAATCTTAACGTCTGGTCTGTTGGGCGAACAGTTTATTGGGTTAACTCCTGGTTTTGTTGATGACGAAACCGAAATACTTAAAAATGGCGATGCCATCGAAGACACGCGTTCAGCGATGGTATTGGAAGATTTAATTGGCCAATTCTTATATGGTAGTGGCGATGATTAACCGAGGTATAATGATGAATTTCTTAACAAAGATGGTACTAGCCATCGGACTGAGTGTATTAGGTTTTTCAGCGGCATATGCTACTGAATCTATTAGTAAAAAAGACCCTTATCATCTGATTGAGCAGGCGAGTGAACGTACATTCGCACGATTCCGTCAAGACAAAGCGATAATTGATAAAGATATCAATCATCTAAAGGTTGTTGTAGAGCAAGAGTTGATGCCGTATATTCATCATAAATATTCTGCGGCGAAAGTGTTAGGTAAAAATCGTAAGAAGATGAGTAAAGAGCAATTCAATGAGTTCAGTAACGTATTTCGTGAATACTTAATTTATACCTATGCTAACGTTTTCACGCTCTATGACCATCAAAAAGTGGTTTATGGCAATGCTAAGAAAACAGGAAAGAGTCGCATTGCAACAGTACGAGTCTCTATTATTGATGATAATCGTCCGCCGATAAAAATTGATTTCAAGCTAATTAAAAGCAAGAAAAGCGGTGACTGGAGTGCTTTTGATATGAGTGCTGAAGGTATCAGTATGGTCGCGAGTAAGCAGAAAGAATTCAGTGCGGTTATTCGCAAGCACGGTGTTGATTATTTGATGGCGCAATTAGCCAAAAAATCACAGATGTCGGTTGAAAAAAAGGTCGTTAAATAGTGATTACTTGGCAAGAAATTTCAACCACTACCGTAGAGCTTAGTGGTGAACTGACCCAGCGTAGTGTTGGAAGCTTGCTTCCGGTAAATACTCGCTTGAGCGCTTATGATCAGGAGCTTAACCTTGAATTGTCAAAGCTATCTCTCGTAGATAGCGCCGGTTTAGCTTTTTTGATTGAAGTTCAAGAGCATGCGACGCGACTAAACATTAAATTAAATTTTTCTGGTTCAACGTCGGGACTCGATAAGTTAATATCATTGTATAATGCTCAATCATTATTAGAAAATTAAAATCGCCGTCAATTGGCACAGTGATACCATTTTCGTTAATTAATCGGCACACAAAATAGTCGTAAATTACCGAAATTGAAAATAAGTAGATAGGAATCCCATGGATATTGAACAAATTAAACAGATCATTTCGCAACAATTAACCCTTGATGAGCTCCATGTCAGTGGTGAGAATGGTCATTACCAAGTTATCGCAGTTTCAGATATGTTCGATGGCATGAGTCGTGTAAAGCAACAACAATCAATCTACTCACCGTTAAAAGATGTTATTGCATCTGGTGAAGTTCATGCTGTATCTATTAAAGCGTTCACTCCAACTAAATGGCAACGCGAGCAGTTGCTAAATCCGATCGGATAGGTTTCTTTGTGCAAAAATTAAAAATTACAGCAGTCGACAAACTGGAAGGTGATGTCGTTATTTCCGGCGCAAAAAATGCTGCACTGCCTATTCTCATGGCCACCATTCTGGCACAAGGTAATACCATTATTACCAATGTACCAGCACTCAATGATATTAAAACAACGGGTAAAGTACTTGAAAGTTTAGGGGCTAAAGTTAGCTTTGAAAATAATGATTTCAAGGTTAACACTTGTAGTATTAATGAGTTTTGTGCGCCGTACGATTTGGTTAAAACCATGCGAGCCTCAATTTTGGTTCTCGGTCCACTATTAGCACGCTTTGGTCAAGCTGACGTGTCGCTTCCTGGTGGTTGTGCTATTGGCGCCAGACCGGTCAATCTCCATTTGCAGGGCCTTAAGCAAATGGGCGCTGAAATTAGTGTGGTGAATGGGTACATCAAAGCACGAGTTGATGGCCGTCTAAAAGGCGCCGCAATATTCATGGATATGGTCAGTGTTGGCGCGACAGAAAATCTTATGATGGCCGCTGCGTTAGCGGATGGCGTGACGACATTAGAAAATGCCGCACGTGAACCTGAAATAGTCGATCTAGCGAATTACCTTAACGCGATGGGTGCAGACGTGTCAGGTGCAGGTACTGATACTGTCGTCATCACTGGCGTTGAGACGTTATCGGCAACCAGTTATGCGGTAATGCCAGATAGAATTGAGACAGGTACCTTCCTCGTTGCTGCTGCGATTACTCGTGGCAACATCCGTTGTCTAAAGGCCGATCCTCGCGCACTAGAGCCAGTGATTAGTAAGCTTGAAGAAGCCGGTGCTATCATTGAAACGGGTGATGATTGGATCAGTTTGGACATGCAAGGTAAACAACCGAAAGCGGTTAATATCAAGACTGCACCACATCCAGCGTTCCCGACGGATATGCAAGCGCAGTTCTGTGTCCTTAATACGTTGGCGACTGGTAGCGGTAATGTCATCGAGACTATTTTTGAAAATCGCTTCATGCACGTGCCTGAGCTACAACGAATGGGCGCGACGATCGAACTTGAAGGCCATACGGCAATGATCAAAGGCCGTGAGCGACTTAATGGCGCACAAGTAATGGCTACAGACTTACGTGCTTCAGCCAGTCTTGTTATCGCTGGCTTGGTGGCAGACGGTGAGACAATTGTCGACCGCATCTACCACATTGACCGTGGATACGAACAGATTGAGAAAAAGCTTAACGGACTAGGTGCTAGTATCGAACGTTTAGACGCTTAATCCTTATTAATAAAAAAGCCATTAATAAAAAACCGAGTACAACATTGTTGCACTCGGTTTTTTTATTTTTCAGATTACTTGATCGTTAACTCCGCCGTGAACATTTCTAACGTATGTTGCTGACCAGCGCGGATCACAGTAAGGCTAATAGCATGTCCTGGCTTAGTACCTGCAATTAGATGGCGTAGCTCTTCTATCGAGCTAAACGGTTTGGTGTTCACCGCAATAACGATATCATTGAGTCGCAGACCTGCTTTCTGTGCCATGCTGTCGTTGCCAATCGCGGTGACTGCTATCGCGGCAGTTTGCAATCCTAATGACATCGCCGTCACATTATTAATGGCCTCACCATCAAATCCTAATGAACCACGAGATACTCTGCCTTCGGTGATCAACTCTTTCATCACAGCGTAGGCCTGCTTAATTGGAATCGCGAAGCTGATGCCGTTGGTCGTGCCGTTATTGATTGAATTGAACTTAGCATTGTTAATCCCGACTAAATTCCCACGAGAGTTTATTAAGGCGCCGCCAGAGTTACCGTCATTTACCGCGGCATCTGTTTGAATGAGATCAAGAAAGCTTGAAGGGTTAAGACCTGCTTTTCGTCCAGTCGCACTAATAATCCCCTGGGTAATGGTTTGGCCGAGATTATATGGATTCCCTATGGCCAAGACTAAATCGCCCACTTGCGCTGCACGATCTAGATTCATCGGGATAACTGGCAGGTGCTGGGTTTTTATCTTCAATACAGCAAGATCGGTAAAGGGATCTGTTCCCACAACACTCGCCACTTCTACTCGGCCATCTTGAATGGCAACATAGATGATATCTGCACCCTTAATAACGTGTAGATTGGTCATAATGAAACCATTGGTTGACATTATCACCCCTGAACCTAGTCCTTTGGCACGGCGTTCCACTTGATTCTGAGGATTAATAAATTGAGTGACCGAGTAGATATTAACCACGGCAGGCGCTGAACGTTTTATGGCCTTGGAGAATGAGATGTGAGAATTAACAGATAGTAGCCAGTCTTCAATGTTCAATGAAAGTTGTGGACGTAAACTCGGTATTAACACCACGATCAATACGCCGATGGCCAATCCTGAAAGTATGGCGGTGAATATGGCTTTTAGCAGTTTAAGCACTTGAACATTCCGTTATTATTATTATGTTCAAAGATTACCATTAATTAGCGTGGCTGAAAATTAACTTTAGCTAATTGATGAAAAAAGCCCTAATACACTGACGTATATTAGGGCTAGGTTTGTAACCAGAGAAATTGGTTAATTGATTAGAAGGTACATCACTCGGTCGCCACGCTTAATACGTAGTGCCGACATTCCTTCATTTTCTTCTATATAGGCACGTAGCTCTTTGAGTGATTTCACGCGTGTGCGATCGACGCTGATGATGATATCGTCATCCATGAGCCCGATTTGCAAGGCTGGAGAGCCGCTTTGTATATCGCTGACGATAACACCGTTGACTTTATCATTGTCATTATCTGATAGTTTAGCGCCTTCAAGTGCAGGGTGTATTGCACCAGCAAGGACATTCTCACTACTTGCTTCTTTTAGTTTAACGTTAAGGGTTTTCTTATCCCCTTCACGAATAATTTGAAGCTTTAGCTTAGAACCTGCACCCATGGTGGCAATCTTCGCGCGCAAATCTGAAAAGGTTTTGATTTGACGGCCGTTGATCTTAGTGATGATATCACCGGGTTCGATGCCCGCTTCTTGAGCTGCGGAATCTGGCATGACTTGATTAACAAATACGCCATACTTAGTATCAAGACCAAATTTCTTCGCGAGTTTAGGGGTGAGAGGGCCACCGACAATACCCAATACGCCGCGGCGCACTTCGCCAAACTCGATGATTTGTTTCACGAGATTATTAGCCATGTTAATTGGGATAGCAAAACCAATACCAACATTACCGCCATTCGGGCCGATAATGGCGGTATTAATACCTATTAATTCGCCGTTGAGGTTGATCAATGCGCCACCAGAGTTACCGCTGTTGATGGCGGCATCGGTTTGAATGAAATTCTCATAATTTTCTCGATTTAAACCTGAACGACCGAGCGCCGAGACAATACCTGAGGTTACAGTTTGGCCAAGTCCAAAAGGATTACCAATGGCGACGGTGAAATCACCGACACGCAACTTGTCCGAATCTGCTTTTTTGACTTCGGTTAGGTTGTCCGCGTCCACTTTTAACAGCGCAATATCCGATGCTGGGTCTGACCCGATCATTTTTGCTTCAAACTCACGACCGTCATTAAGCAGTATCTTGATCTTGTCTGCGTTATTGACAACGTGATGATTGGTGAGGATATAACCTTCACTCGCATCAATGATGACGCCTGAGCCCAACCCTTTGAACGGTTGCTCGCGTGTTTGCTCACCGCCGCCCACGAATGGTCTAAACATTTCAGGAATACGGCGAGTCTGGGTTTGAGTGCCCTCAACTGCAATGGATACAACACCAGGCGTTACTTTCTCTAGCATTGGCGCAAGACTCGGTACGGCTACGCTGTCAACTTGTGAAGGCCATGCCGCGTGAGAAGTGGTTGGGTAGAAACTTGCCGAAAGACAAACGAGAGAAGCGGCGATGATGCTTAGCTTTTTATTGATCATAGATTAGGTTCCTTAACCGGATTGACATAAATATCAGAAGATAATGTAGAGACTACGATAAATTCTAATAGTTCCAAGGTGAACGTGAACCAACTGCATTAATCGTTTTTTTGTGAACAGGAGCATATGACAGCCGCGTTTTATAGCGACTGTCATAATAATGTTGCACTTGTGTTAGGCTGGCTTTTTCTCTTCAGCCAGAGGAGCCTTATCGGCTGGGGGATTGATGATGCCGTGTGAACCTGACACATAGTCATTAGGCTGGGCAGAATCATTCTTAGCGTCATTGGCTGCCGCTTCAATTTCTACTTCTTCCAAGGCTTCTTTAACCAGCGATGGCTCTTTCGGCTCAATGAACGGTATTTTTATTGTCAAATCGCTATCTGGTAATAATGATTTCTGTGCTTGCGCCATATGTTTATAAACGTTGCTATATTCTTGGGCCATATTGCCAAGTAAATTCGCGCTGTCGGCAAAGTGTTGCTCGACGTCTTGCTTATATTGTTCCATCTCTGCTTCAAGTTGTTGATTTTTTATAGTGACGGCATTATCTGTTTGTGAGCGTCCTGCTGTGAGTTTAGCGATAATGAAACCAATCGCGCCACCAATGACTAAAAAAAGAATATTTATCGTCCAATCCATATTAATACTTCCTAAAGGTCTAATTCTGTGCCGCCCGAAATGATTTTTATCTCGGGTGGCGTTGAGATAATTGCTTATGCTACTATCATCCGCTTAAATTTCGATATTGATCCGCCGTTTATTATCAAGACGATACCGAAGATGTTTTGCCCAACTCAGGTGAAGGAAAATTGCAACCCATGTCCCAGCTTACCCCGTTACAAAAATATCAACAAGACTTAACTCGTGAAGACTTTAGTTATGATGCTGATCAAGAGAATGCTGTAAAACACCTGCAACGTCTATTTGATGAGCTGCTTATTGACCCTGTAAAATCGTCGGGGCTTACTCATAAGTTTAGGACACTATTTTCACGTAGTGATAAAAAAGTATCACAGTCTATTCAGGGGCTCTATTTTTGGGGCGGCGTTGGCCGTGGAAAAACTTACTTAGTCGATACATTTTTTGACTCATTACCCTTTGAAAATAAGATGCGAGTTCACTTTCATCGCTTCATGCATCGGGTGCATCAGGAGCTTACTGAGTTACAAGGGCAGAGTGATCCGCTGAAAGTGATTGCCGAAAATTTTGCGAAACAATATCGAATAATTTGTTTCGATGAATTTTTCGTCTCAGATATCACAGATGCCATGATCCTCGGCGGTCTATTTGAAGAGCTATTTGCACATGGCGTGATTTTGGTCGCTACGTCAAATATTATACCGGACGACCTTTATCGCAATGGCCTACAGCGCGCGCGATTCCTCCCTGCAATCAATTTGATTAATCAACATACCACGGTGGTTAATGTCGACTCTGGCGTTGATTACAGATTACGCGCATTAGAGAAAGCCGAGATTTATCATTATCCGCTAGATTCCACTGCCGATCAGAACCTGATGACCTACTTTGCACAACTCGCACCAGAAGAAGGGCATGATGTTGGCTCAATTGAAATTGAAGGTCGCCATATCGACGTCAGGCTCGATGCCGATGGTGTATTGCTCGTCGATTTTAGAGCGTTGTGTGATGGCCCTCGTAGTCAGGTGGATTATATGGAGATCGCGCGCTGTTATCATTCTATTCTACTGAGCAACGTCGAACAGATGAGTCAGAGTTCGGATGATATTGCCCGTCGATTTATTGCGATGGTTGATGAATTCTATGAACGACGCGTTAAGTTGATTATTTCTGCTGAAGTGGCAATGGAAGAGCTTTATACCACTGGCCAATTGAACTTCGAATTTAGACGCTGCCTATCACGTCTGCAAGAAATGCAATCTCATGATTATCTCGCTGAGGCGCATAAACCTTAATGTTATAGCTCATCATATAGCACGATAAAAAGGCGCTAGATCACGAAATTTTGCGCCTTTTTATATTTTTCAGTAAAAAACTGCTTATTTTCGTAATTAGCAGGTGATCTTTTGCCCGCCCTTTAGTATAATCCTGCGCCTGCCCAAGTAAGTTAATGTTTTCTTTTTCCCGAGGAACTTTAACGCACGCTTTCGAATTTACTCGAAGGGGTAAGATTCAAGCACACTGGACATTGTTTTTGCTGGCTTTTATTAATGGGTTAGACAAAAACATAAATTAAAATTTTATATGGGTTTTATATAATGAAAACTTTTAGCGCAAAACCAGAAAGCGTAGAACGCGACTGGTACGTTGTAGATGCTGACGGTAAAACGTTGGGCCGTTTGGCTACTGAAATTGCTTCACGTTTACGTGGTAAGCATAAGCCAGAGTACACTCCACATGTTGACACTGGTGATTACATCATCGTTATTAACTGTGAAAAAATTGCCGTAACTGGTGCTAAACGCACTGATAAAGTCTACTACCATCACACTGGTTTCATCGGTGGTATC